>ENA-OPSK01000201-OPSK01000201.1-human-gut-metagenome-genome-assembly--contig:-NODE-201-length-53537-cov-5.155828_pt1 | contig 53537 bp, 48 predicted proteins | sample MGYA00241807_ERZ501905 | MGnify/ENA primary metagenome ERZ501905 (study PRJEB25962, sample SAMEA2042111) | human gut metagenome | biome: human gut; feature: human-associated habitat; material: faeces...
ATAAGCGTGGGTTCATCATATTTGGTGTGGTATCTTTAACTATGGGAAACTCCACATTCCCAGTCATATCCCAGTGTTTTAAATTCTTTCATAGTTATCCTCTCTTTCCTGTTTTCATTTTCCTGGTTTTTTTAATTAAATCATTTTTTCACAGGTCATTGCATAGTAATTGAAACAACTGAATAGAAATCCCACCGCGGCAAAGCCGGATAAAATCTGCTCTCATAAGTTTCATTGACATCATCCTCCTTTCTGGCACGAAAAAAGGAACCTCCAACAGGAAGTTCCTCCAATGTGTATTATTCTGTTTATTTGCAGAATTCCTCCATTACCTGGTCTTAATGACGCTCACTTTGCCAGAGGCAAATATAATTGAAATGAAAGAATTTGTAATTATTTTATCATCGAATTCTTTCCAACGCAAGGATTGTTACACTAAAAAAGCAAATAATCAAACAGATATGCATGCTACATAAATCCTGTGGACATAAAAAATATAAAAGACATAGAAGACATGGTTCTATGTGGCGTATATATAAGGCTTCCAGGCAGATATTTCAGGCAATATTTGCAAATAATATATATTATTTGCTGATAGAGATGAAATAAGATTTATTTGGATGATTTATTTCCTTTTCACAATCGCTCTTCCCGTAAGGGACCGGTCGCGGAACGCGCTTTATTTAAAAGAGTTGAAAAACATATAAAAATTCAAAGACATAAAAGACATGTAAAAATGTGAGCAATTTCCTGCCGTCAAAGGTTCTATTTCAGGCATTTATTTTTGGATCAGCCGATTTTTAGAAGAAAATGCAGTTTTTATTTTAAAAAAGATGATTTTCTAATGAAAAGAATGATTTTTTATAAAAAAGGTGATTTTTTTCTGACCCAGACAAAGAAAATTGTGGATAACAAACCGGGAAATTCAGATATTGCTAAGAGAAATACACATTAAAAAGTAAAGAATTGGAGAAAAATCATCTGGAAAACGGGTATGAAAATACAGAATGGAACGAGAAATAGGCATCCTAGCGGATGCCGGTGAAGCGAAGCTTATGCGATTTGTGGATTTTGGATCAATTCCCTTATGATCGTTCGAACGAGTGATCCTGGTCCTTTCTTTTTATCATAGAGCTTTGTGAGGATATAGCGGTTATAGAAAAGATGCAGTGCATCAAGAACCGTATCAATCTCATAGTCCTGTGCCATGATGGTAAGATCATGGTACTGAGTTTCTTCAAAATCATAGATAGGAAGTAAATGCTCAGCATCCAGGGTAGTTGTCTGATCGAATGCAATGCCATATTCTGTTTTCAGGATCTCCTCATACTGCATTCTCTCTCTTAACTTGTCCTCAAACAGGTAAGTGTTAAAGGTGCGGATCACATCATCCATTTCAGTGGTAAAAGAAACAATTTCGGAGTAGGCTTCCTGCCGGACCTGGTTTTTGGTAGTCGCTCCATTAAAACAATCATTGAGCTTTGCAGCAATATAGCGTTTTTTCCTGGTGTACTCTTCTTTAAAAATAGTTTTGAAGGAGTTGGCATGATCCAAAATCTGCTTTACCACACCTGGTTTTACATATTTTGGTAAACCGGCAAGTAATTCCTTAAATGTGAGTTTGGCCACGGCCAGCTTTGCAGAACTCTGAAGTTCAGTGGTGATCGCTTCACAAAGAAGCATAAGGATCACTCGTAGCTCATTAATGGATTTGATCTGCAGGAGTTGCTTGAGCAAATCATATGTACACTGGATATAACCACCACCAAGACCGATAGGATTATACATTTTGGTGTAGTCATGGATTGTAAATGTATACTCTTCTGTGACCGGATCCATAGTCACATCAAAAAAGCCGCAGGACTCTAACCGGAGAATATTGCTGCGAACGGTTTTGATGTTACAATCAAGTGCTTGTGCCAGATCTTCCAGATCGAGTGGTGAAGTGATGCCGGTATTTGCATTGGCATAGAAATGGATCAGAATGAACAGCCGAACAGAGCAGCTTTTTAACAGCTGCTTCTCGAATGAAGTATGAATGATTTTCTTTATGGATGGAATGCTTACATTCGCAAAACGTTTCACTCTGGATCCACCCTCCTTCCTCACAATATAATGTTAATTATAAACGGATTATAAAAAATTTGGAATATTGCCAAAGTGTGGAAAAAAGGGTAATAAAGGCCCGTTTTTTGAAGTGTATTAATGAGAATGAAAAAAGAGAAAATAAGATCAAAAAATTCAGAAAATGGTGTAAAATAAGGGTTTTCCCCGAAAAAGTTACCGCAGTTCCCCGAAAAAAGTTACCGCAGTTCCCCGAAAAAGTTACCGCAGTTCTCCGAAAAGGTTACCGCAGTTCTCCGAAAAAGGCTACCGCAGTTTACCGAAAAAGCAGCTGCAGCTTCCGAAAAAGCCACCGCAGTTTACCGAAAAAGCAGCTGCAGTTTCCGAAAAAACTACTGCAGAGTACCGAAAAACAACTGCATCTGGGCACGGGACGGCCAGTTACCGCAGTTCCCCGAAAAGTGGCTGCATTAAGCTGGAGTCTGTCAGTTACCGCAGTTCCCCGAAAAGTGGCTGCATTAAGCCGGAGTCTGTCAGTTACCGCAGTTCCCCGAAAAGTGGCTGCATTAAGCCGGAGTTTGTCAGTTACCGCAGTTCCCCGAAAAGTAACTGCAGTTGAGCCGAAGCCTGTCAGTTACCACAGTTCCCCGAAAAGTAACTGCAGTTGAATCAAAACCGGTTAGTGGCTGCAGTTCTCCGAAAAAGCAACCGCAGTTGCCCATTTAACATATCTTCCAAAAAAATATTCACAGTTATCCGATTAGCGCTATATAATTACCATATAATAGAAAACCGAGAACAATACGCTCTCGGTTTAAATTATTTTTTCTTGATAAAATGCAGTTGCATATCTTTTAAAGTGCTTACAGTCGGAATTCCTAAAAATTCTTCAGAGAAAACCATATTAGGATAACGCTCTTTCAATGTGGTCTGTTTTTCCAGTAGTTCATAAGCTTTTGAAAAAGCACGTTTTAATAATGTGTTTTTGTTTGATGTACGGATCGTATTTTTTAGAGCTTCTGCTAATTGAGGAGAGCGATCAAAAATTTCCTGAACAGAGATGAACACATTTTCATCTTTAGATTGTTCAATCATTGTTACAATCGCAAACACAATTTCCACGGAGCGTTTATTTCTTTCCTTGGTTATTGAGGTATTGATGATATCAGCATGCTCTGATATTAAGAACTTTTCAGGTTCATTCATCTTATTCAATCGGAGTTTTGATCGGCGTACTGTTACATCATACAGTGTTTGTATTAAGCGCAACATATAAGGTGAGGAAAAACGTATTGTGTTCGTGGTGTCGTCATAACCCAGTGAAACCAGGAGTGGTAAAGCAGATCCGATTCGTTTTGGATATTTGGGATCACGAATAACTCCGTAGAGAGTTTGGAATGCTCCGACTTTATTGCGAAGTAATATTGTATCTTCAGCACTTATATTACGGCCTTTTCCCATGAGTTCTGCTAAGTCTGGCAGATAGATGGCAAAACTTTCGTTTACTTCGTGGTTTGTAGAGAAACTCTCTCTAAAATCAGAAAGGATGATACTATAAAATAATTTTAATAAGGGCAGATCGAATTCTCCAATCTCCACAACTTTACCACGGTTAATTTCTTCCAACGTTGCCTCTGACGCAGGTAATCCTGCGAAAGAGAGTTTTCCTGTATCGGGATTATAATTAAGTCCGTCTGTCGAAACCAGGGGCTTTAAATAAGCATTTCCACTTTTCCGTAGACTTAAGCCGGATTCATATTCCTGATCAATAATCAGGGAAATGTGCTTTGTTAATGAAGTATCGACATAGTCTTTTTTTCTTGTTCGGTTGGTTCTTTTTTTAGTTTCATGCTCTACGGACTCTAGCGAAGATGCATCAGGCTGTGTGTTGTATGCGTTATCGGCGGCAAAAACCGGCAGCTCCTGAAGAACTACCTTGAGAGCCTCATATATACGATTTTCATCTTCTGTCAAAGGTGGGCCAGACTCCTTACGAGCTTGAAGTTCCTGAAAGTGCAGGGCATAATGTTCGGGAATTGGTGCATATACTTTTCCTGTTTCAGGGTCTTTTGACCACCACTCATTTTCAGTTTTATAACTGATCTCATGATCAACAGGTACCATCTCAGTTTCAACATCAATGGGGTGCTCTTTTCCATCTTTATCTGTTACCGAAATCTGAACAGTTTTCTTTTTATTTAATAACTCTGAATCTCTTTCCATTATTTACGCTCCTAAAAGATAAACCCTAGCTTATATTATACCGAAAGAATGGATTTATCGCAAGACAAATGAAACTGGAAGGGGATTGCAAATTGTTTGCTCTATTCGTTTGAAACATTGTAAATCCACCCATGATCGCCATGGTAAATCATTTGCCTTGTCATACCGCCATCAATGCAGATATTTTCTCCGGTAATAAACCCGGCTTTTTCTGAACACAGGAATAAGACCATATTGGCGATATCCATCGGATTTCCCACACGTCCGGCTGGCTGCTGGGTGGCATGAGCACCATCGTAGATGCGGTAATCCGTATCAATCCAGCCGGGAGAGATAGAATTTACCCGTACTTTCCCAGAAAAACTGATTGCCAGTGCATGAGTAAGCGAAGAAATTCCACCTTTTGCAGCGGTATAGCTTTCAGTTTGTGGCTGGCTCATACGATCCCGGGAGGATGATATATTGATGATTGCAGAGCCATTGGTAAAGTGATTAGAAAACAATTTGGAAAGATAAAATGGTGCAGTCACTCCGACCTCCAGGGCGTATTGAAACTCTTCGTAGGAACAGTCCCTGATACCCTTCATCAGGGGTAGTGCATTGTTGATCAGGTAATCTGCATGTCCATGTTTTTGAATGACGCTGGCAGCAAATTCTTCCAAAACCTCTTTTTTGCTAATATCTCCGACAAAATGATTTCCGGGCGCGATATCTATGATTTCTACCGTGGCGCCTTCTTTTTGGAAGGAATCGGCAATAGCTTTTCCAATTCCATGTGCACCACCAGTCACAACGACAACCTTATCTTTAAAATCCATAATGGGTCTCCAGTCTTTTTATTTTCTTTCAGTGTATCATGTTCAAAGAAAGAAGCAATCCCCAGATATAGAAATAAGGACCGTAAACCAATAGTTTACAGCCCTTATGTGTTTAGCAGATTGTGATGTTTTTTATACCACTTGCAGCAATAAATAATAGGATTTCTTCTTTGTATTCCGGAAGCACCTTAAGTAAAAGGTCCTCTTCCTGTGTGATCCATTCAGCGGAAAGAAGTTTTTCCTTTATAACTGGGTCATTGCTGATTCTCTCGGACAAACTTATTTGTGCAAGTTCTCCCGCAGAAAGGGCCGCGGAAGTTTCAGAAACTGCTGCTGTTTCCTGAAAAAGAGGGGCAGCGTCCTCTGCATTTTCAAAAAATCCGGGTTCGTCCGTATTATCAAAGGAGTCAAAGCCCCAGTCACCAAAAAGTGCATCAAAATCTGTAGTTTCTGTTTGCGCAACTTCTGAGGTTGTGGAAGGAGTGTTTAAAACAGGTGCACTCTCCTCTGGTAAGTCGGACTGAGCAGAGCTATTGGAAGTTATCGGGATATTGGTCTCTGCTTCCAGAGCCGTATCGACTGGTTTGGGAAATCTGCCGGATTTTATGGACTTTAGTTCGGCAGACAGCTTGGACACCTGATCTTCCAATGAGTTTAATTTTCCAGCAAGACCTGATTCACCAGTGTTCAGATCTTTTGTCGCATGAATATAGGCTGCTATTCCGCTGCTGGCAGCATTTTTTAGTTCATCATTCAGCCAGTTTAGTTTAGCAGACAGTTCGCAAAGCCGTTCTAGTGTATAGTTTTCTGCGATAGCTGAAGCGGATGAGGGCTGCCCTGTTTTGGCCAGCAGCAAGGATGTGGATTCATTTAAGAGCTCTTCCGTAAGGGTCAGTAGAGATTTTCCACTTTTGGCGATGGAATTTAAAGAATCCAGAAGGTCTGTATAATTTCCAGAAAGCATTGCTTGAATAATTCGGACCAGCTCTTCTTTTTCAGATATTCCAAGAACAGATCGCACGATATCAGCCGTGATTTCATCTTCTCCATTTGATAGCTGTTCCAGCAGTTTTAAGGCATTTCGCATCGCGCCACCAGAATAGGAAGCAATTAGTTCTGCAGCTTCCGGCTGGATACCGATTTGAAATTCTGCTGCAACTTTAAGAAGATGTTCACAGATGATAGCTTCTGGAATCTGCGTGATGGTATAGCAGGCAGATCGCGACCGGATGGTTGCCGGGATCCGGTCGGCTTCTGTTGTACAAAGGATGATCAATGCATAAGCTGGTGGTTCCTCCAATGTTTTTAAAAGGGCATTGAAAGCCTGCCGGGAAAGCATGTGTACCTCATCGATGATAACGATTTTCCGTTTTCCGAGTGGGCGTTCGTGCAGCCAGTCAGTCAGGTCCCTTACATGATCAACTCCGGTGTTACTGGCACCGTCGATTTCCAGAAAATCAACCGATCCATTAGCTACAGATCTACAGCCATCACAGGTACCGCAAGGGTTTCCATTTTTATCTTTGTTTTTACAGTTTGCTGCCGCGGCCACGATCCTGGCAAGTGTTGTCTTCCCGGCCCCGTACTGCCCGGCCAGGACAATTACCTGAAAGAATTTGTCGCGAATTGACTGCATTCTCAGATTATTTACAATAAATTCCTGCCCCTTTACTTCATCGAAGGTTTTTGGGCGTATCTTGGTATAAAGAGTCATAATTCCCCCTCTTTCATCATCTGGAACAGGAGTTCCAGAAAATCATGTTTTGTGTAAAGTAGCTTTTTTGCCCGGATATTGCGTGCCTGTTTAGAAATCTGATAAGCCTGGGTAGCGGAAACAGGCAGTTCCGTCATATACGGGAGTAATACGTTTCCAACAAGTTTATGCAGGTATTGATCTGCATAGATGGCTTCCAAAAGCCTCAAGATTGCCAGACGGGCGGCCGGTGAAAATGCCTCCAAAGCATATTCATCCTTTTCTTTCAGGAGGCCGAAGGTTGATAGAAGATCTGCATAATTTTGTTGATTCAGTGCTTTTATCATTCTGGCGGTTATAGATATGAAAGCGCCATCAGCATTTAGCTGTCGGAATAGTCCGGGACAGCCATTAGAGGCTGTAACCATCTCTAATGATACAAAATCCCCCTGTTCCATAAAAAACTGTGCCATATCATCTTCATTTACTGGAAGAAAACAGATTTCAAAGCACCGGCTGCATACCGTGCGGATCAAAGGCTTGTGTGCTATAAAAATGAATACACATTGCCCGTCTTCCAACTCTTTTAGCAGGCTGTTGGCCACGTTTGGCGTCATCTGATTCGCGTTATCAATCAAAACAACGCGGCGCACAGTACTGGAATAAGAAATAAAATCTTTCAAGTCCTCTGTATCAGACAATTTGATGATCGCCTGGTCACAGTCCAGACAGAAAAAATCTGCGCAGGAATGGAGCGGCTTATCGAGTCTGATGTCCAGGAGAAAGTGTGCCAGGATATCTGCACAAGTCCGCTTTCCAGTACCCTGAGGACCTGACAAAATTAAATGCTGAGCATTTTTTTGTCCTTTGTCCATGTATTGCTTCAGAGCATTTTTCACATATGGATTTAAACTCAGTTTTTCAAACATTCCTCTCCTCCTCGAAAGACGTCATAGCCCAGATAGTCGCAGAAAGCTTTCCTGGTCTTATCGGCCGGATGCATACGGTCAGACTCGAAAAAGATCTGATCGATAGAATTCAGCTCTTTGCTCATCCGTGCTGCGTTGGTGACAATAACTGCTTCCTTGGTTTTAGGTAGTGTAATTCCATTGGCAGCTTCCAGGATATGCAAAAGTGCGGACATATCCGTAACCCGTTTCTCCTGTTCTAACCGACTGTTTGTGCAGACGGCCATTAAAACCGCATCCGTGGAAGAAGCCAAAAGGCGGGCCCGTTCCGTGAGGATGCCTTCCGCAGCGCCGAGTGTGAGCTGGGAAAGCACGCCGCTTGCGTGAAGAAGCGCACCGGCAATGACCAGTGATGGATCAGGCCGGATCACTTCATTGGGGCTGCCTTCGCAGATCGTAAGCGCGATATCAGCCAGGTTAGCAACATTGATGGTATGCTTTAAAAAACCGCCAAAATATGAATGTGTGGCCTCTTCGGTCAATGGGGATTCCAGAAAACGTTCGTATCTGGCAGTTCCTATGCCGAATACAGCGCAGCATAGACTATACAGTCTGGGATCCTCAATTTCATCAAGGAGTTTTTTTAAGCAGAGGATACTTTGTTCCGTATCGTAGCTGGACAAAGTAACCCGGAAATCTGCCGGATCATATGTTTCAGCCGGAGTGATTCGGACAATCCGCAGCATACACTGCTCTCGGAAAAGCTCAACTTTTCCGATGACACGGACAATTTTTCCAACATAGTTATCAGTTTCATCTGAAATATGTTCGGACCAGCATTTTCCGTATACAATACCACTCTTATCACTCAGTGTAAGGTCTTGCCAGCGCCGGCCATCTGCAATAGACAATTTGACATTTCGAAGTAAAAACTCCGTTACAATCTCCTTTTCGACCATGCTGGCCAGGTCCTTGATAAAAAATTTCTTCATGCTGATATCTCCTCCGTTAAAAAATGCTGATCATAATATTTTTTGATCAGCTCCAATAATTTTTCGTTTTCCGGATAGTCAAATCCTCTTTCAAATCTCAACAGAGAATTATCTACACCACGAAAACGCGTAAAATACAGTTCTCCGCAGCGGGCAAACACTTCCGTAGGTACGAAATAGTAATCCAGGTTGTATTTGCTGTTTCCATTCAGCCGTGCTTTTAAATCTGGATCTTCACAGTCCGAAAGATATTCCTGCAGGCAGGCTTCATACTGAAGCCGGATTTCTTTAAAATCATACCCTTCACTCAGCATTCCATGAAAGTGATCGTACATGTGCAGAAATTCGTGGACATAGCTGCTGGGGGAGCGGACATCAATGCATACGCACTGGTAGGCCGGGGAATAAAGGCCGGAAGCATGGTGACGTCCAAGCTTGCGGAAACGAATGGAAGCATCATAGGGATGCTTTCCCAAAATATCTCCCAGAGCGAGAAATTCTTTTTCCAGTTCCTGCATTTTATCCAGATCACAGTCTTCATCTACCTCTATATAGCGGTAAACATTTAAGAAACTGCTCTCTTTCATGTAATCCTGATGTTTTAGTGGAATATTTTTTTTGGTCATAAATGCATTGGCGACCTCTGTGTTATTTCGATGATAGCGTTCATCTGCTTCATGCATTTTGTGCTGTTCCATCAGGGCTTTTATGATAATGAGGTATCCCTCCGGAATTGTTGCATAGTACAGAAAATCTACTTTGCTGATGGAATACTGTTTTAAGACCGGTAATACCTGTTGCAGGAGTGAAAAGCTAAACAGAATTCCGCTTGCGCTCTGGCCTGGTATTCGCAGTTTTACAGGAATTGTCAGTTTGTCCAAAAACTTCATGACTTCGGGGTACAAAACCTGTTCTTTTTCATAGGCATATACAGGACATACTCTCCCACAAACATGGAATCCATTAGTTATCTCATTTAAAATGGACAGATAGACCAGATCATTATCCTTTGATTCAATGGAGTGAATGTAGTGCTGGTATTCAATTCGGATGCGCTCTATAACTGCCAGCTTTGCAAGATAATAGGAATCCCATAAAGTACATTTTCGCCTATCGGAGGTCAGCCAGATTTGACGGTTTCTGTTTCTTGCCTTTAGTTTCCCAAAGATCAGAAAATATTCATTTTCAAATGCGGTTATCTGGAAAATACAGTCTGTGGGCATACCGGTTGCTGCAACCAGTCTTTTCACTTGTGCATCGTGACATTGTGATAGGGAAATAGTAAATCCTAGAATCTCCTCTAGCTTTGCAGTAATCTCCTCTTCTGTGATCTGACCGGCCAGAAAATCTTTGTAAAGGGTATTTACAAAAGGATCAATCACCTTTTTCCAGTAGGTCTTGATCAGATATTCCGTGAAATCTTTTCGGCTATTGCTCTTTTTCCAGAATTGGTCTCTGGAAAATAATTTGAAAAAGTCATTCATGGAATAAGTACGGCGGGGTTTGATCCGGAGCAGTGACTGGATTCGGTCCTCTCCTTTAGCCAGATAATTGGTAGTCACCGTATTTTCTGGCAGAAAATCAAAAAGGTCGAAAAAAACTTCATCCGAAGATTCCATCGCCCCCTCATTTGTGTCTGGTTCATTGAAATTGAATAGCGCAGACAAATTGTACGGCAGTTGTAAAATAGCCATAGGTTCCTCCTCTCTTTGTTGTGAATGCACAAAAAAAGACCAAATTAGAGTTCCTCTAATTTGGTCCGCATCTGTGCAGACTCATCCCCTTTTAATAAGCAATTGCTTGAAACGAAGACAGAGTCTATTGTGTTTGAAATAATTTTTATCAAGGATAGTTTAACATAGATCAAAGGTGAGCGCAACGCCAAGAATGGACAGAAAAGAAGGAGTCTTAGTGCCGGGAGATCTGTTAATCAGAGAAGCTGTTTCAAACGCATAATACGTTAGAAACAGCTTTTTCTCAAATCTTTCTTTTGGAGAGTTCGTCCATGTATAATTCGGCAATATAGGATGGGCCATTGCACCATAATCGGGTCTGCTCATCGTAAAGTGCCTTGCCGGTTTTGGAAGAATAAAATTCCGGCAATATTTCCTTTGGACTTTTTCCTGTATCTTCTGCAATTTCTTCGACGGCCATGGTAATAAGAAGGTCAATCGTATAGTCTATTCGCTCTTTTGAAATCATTTCTTCAGCCATATTTTCTCGCTTTCCACAAAATGCAGGCAATCAAGCGCTGCAGTTGTTTTAAAACAATACTGATCCTTTAACTTATTCGGAAGTAGCTGTTTAATACAAAAATCATCAGCTTCTTTGCTTCCGGCTATTCCAAAGGCGCCGACTAGGTATGCGGCCAGCGTTGCATTTGTCGCATCATCCGCAATTTTCCCAGCAATAATATCATATTTTGCCATAGCATCTTCAACATCCAGAAATAAAAGTCTTTTTCGATGAGCCGCAACACAGTGCAGCCATTCCACATTTGCATCATCAAATGCATATGTGGATAATTCTGGTGAAGGTCTTAACTGAAAGATGGAAAGATAGCCATAATCCTGATTCTCTTTAATGCTTCCATTTGCGAATGCTTTGGCAATGGAAGTCTTGAGAAAACGAATAGCCTGGTCCTTGGAGGTGGTCAGGTAAAAGCCTTGGCCAAAGTCTTTTCGTCTGGCGCATCTTTCCAATAAAGGCTTCTTTACTTCACAATAGCTGCCATGGTAAAGGATAAGCCCATCTGTAAAATCAAGCACTAATTTGGATCCCCTTTCTTTGAAGAAATTCCGTGATGTCTTCTAATACAGCATCATCTCCTTCGCAGTGAAAAATCCCATAACAATTTTCGATATAGCCAAGTACATCTGCTTTTCCGAAGATGTTAAAAATCTCATCCACAGGAAGATGCCATTCCTTTGATGCTAAACGTACCAATCGGGTCTGCATGAATATGATCTCTTCTTTTTCGCTCATCGCGAAATCCTCCTTTCTGAGCTATTTCTATACTCCATATTAACACAATATCTGTGCGTGAACAAGATGACGATGCGGCAATCAATTCAGTAAGCTTTTTAGTCAAGTTCGTCAACTACAATAGATTTTTTATATTCCTGCTTTCCTTCATAATCTCCGGTATATCCACTGGCCAGAAACCAATCTGACATTGCCTTCCTCTTTTGAAGGCCGCGCAATGCTTTTTCGTAATCAAAAACATAGGAATCTGCTATAAAATTTTTGCACAGTTCCCGGATATATATTATGTCATGTTCCGGTTTACCCTGAAAACCGTATTCCGTTTCATAATTCGGGTTGTCGGAATAGCTTTTGCGGCATCCAGCATAGAAGATGACGTCATAGCAGCATTCGCGACGAATTTTCCGTCCCAGGTCTGATTGCTGCCAGTACGGATCACTATAGTCGGTAATCTTAATGTCAAAGACCTTTTTTTCATCCATGTCAAAAAACTGGACACGGTAACGGCCCTCCCCTTCTTCAATCCATTCAAATTTCATAATCGTTTTCCTGCTGGTTATCTTTACTTTCCGTATATGCCATATAATATTTATTTCGCTTAAGGTTTTCTATGGTAACCGGGAGTAGATGCAATTCTCCCCCGCACTATTTTCATATCCCATATTAACACAAGATCTATGCGTGAACTAGATGCCGCGGTAGCGGTTCCTCAATCAACATAATTTTTAAATTCCGGATATAGTGGGGCATCGGAAAAACTACCCTGCAAAAGAAAGAGGTTTCGTTTGGCCCGGGTCATAGAGACATACAGCAGGTTTCTGCCCTCTTCGGATTCTTCAAACTCTTCTACCCCATAAATCACTACAGTAGGAAACTCTTTTCCCTTTGCTTTATGAGCGGTAAGAAGGGTAATCGTATCAGGATTTGCGGGATATTCAACCTCTGCCGTATCAGAAAATTCAATCATGGCATCCATAAGATTAAGAAATTCGGAAGCCGTATGGATAGCCCGCATTTCGATGCGGGAGCACAACTCTTCAACCGCTGGGTGTTCCTCATGTTGCCAGAGAAACTGGTAAATGGACCGAACGGCATCGGATAGATCCTGGGCATACAAAATCTTTTTACAGGAACAAAGCGTTCTGGCCAGTGCGATACCAGGACTGCCGGCGGCTTCATATATTTCGAGCAGGTCCGGCTCATATAAATCCAGTTCCGGAAGATTGAAATATTTTAAGAAGCTTTCCAACATGTGGTTTCGCTCAACAGGAATGTCCAGTTTATATCCATTTCGTTTCAGCTGCCTGTAGAGCGCCAATGGATCATGAAAATTGGTCACATAAAGAGAAAATGTGTCACGGATGGCAGTAAATACCTCATCTTTTATGAGTAATGACCTGGGTGAAGTTGCAAGGTAAAATCCATCTAGACTTTTTTTGATTCTTTCCAGTGCTTTATTTTTACGCGCAATGATGGCGATATCTCCAGGCTTATAACCAGAGCGTTCTGCGGATGCAACCAGATTCCGGATGGTTTCTATCGGAACATTTTTCCGATAAGTTGGTCGAACCGTAGCATGATGATGGGAACGCAGAGACTTGCGGTACCGATTTGTATTATTGGCGATCAGTGCATTTGCTGCTTCCAAAATGTGATCTACGGAACGAAAGTTATCTGGAAGAATTACGATCTTACTGTTACTCCACATCTCCTGGAAATGAAGTAGGTAATAATTGCTTCCACCGCGCCAGGAATAGATGCTCTGATCATCATCTCCCACAACCACAATGTTTCCGTGAGATGCGATGGCGTATACCAGATCGACCTGCTCCGACGAGATATCTTGAAATTCGTCAACCATTACATATTGATAACGCTGCTGATAGCTTTTTAATACATCCGGATATTCAGTAAACACCTGGTTGGTAAGCCGGATCTGTTCATCAAAGCAGATATACCCCTCTTCCTTCATACGTTCTTTCAGTCTCTGATAAAGGCGTCCTAAACCATCTGGATCTGGAAAATCCGCGTGCTTTTTCCACTCTTTAAGCCCCTCCTTTTCAATGCACAGAACAGCGTTGTAGATCCTGCTCAATAATCCGAAATCGCCAGTGAGTCCGTCGTAGTTAATTCCGGATAATGGTGAGATTTCGTCCATGATCTGTAAGATCAGGCGATAATAATCAACTTTTTCTGCTATTTTTAAGGATTTTCCGATGAGCTCCTCATGTTTGCAGAGAATTGTGTAGCCAAGGCTGTGGAAGGTAAAGATGGCCGGTAATGCACTATCTTCACCGAGTACCCGTCTGGCACGTTCCAGAATTTCGCCAGCGGCCTTTTTCGTAAAGGTAACAAAAAGAATTTGTTCCGGCAAAATCCCGTTTTTGATCATTCGTACCATACGTGCAATCAGACAGTGGGTCTTGCCGGCACCAGGTACCGCGATGACTGCCATAGGGCCATCCATATGTTCAACAACTCTCCGCTGCTCCGGTGTCAATCCTTTCTCTAAATCGACTCCTTCTGCCGGAACAGGAACGGAAGTTTCTTCTGGTTGTTTTTCCGGTGCCGATGCGGAAGTATTCTGTTGATGGCATACATCTGTATAGCGGCAGTCTTCACATTTTTGAGGTACAGAAAGCTGGATCGTGCTCAGGAAAGCCTGGGTGGCCTCCTCTATTCCGACGTATCCCATTTGAAGATAGCATTTTCCTTCCGTATACTGTGAGGCCAGAAAATCAGCCTTATCCTCTTTGGATTTTAAGTAGCAGATCATGGAAATCGTTTTCTGTCCATAGGCTGGAGCGCTGATCAGGTATTGTGACAGCAGCTCCGGACTGTAATATGCCTGGGTCTCTTGCTTCCTGGCTCTTACAGAATACTGTGGCTCGTTTGGAAAAATGCTTAAGGCGTAGATCTGTTCCCCTTTTTTAAGGATCAGATCAGCTTGCGCAGATAATTCTGATATTGCTACGCGGTTGCAGCTTGCATTGACCGAGATTGTTGAGCAGAGCCTGGTTTTTAAAATCTGATAACCCTGGTCAAAAAACCAGTCGGCAAAGCGACGCCACCTGGTAAAGTCCTGGTCCCGGCAGGTTTCATACTGGCGGTTGTTAAGAAACCAATCCCTGCTGTATTCCAGAAATGCTTTTTCAAGCGCTTCTGAGAATGAAGTATACCCTTTGGATAATGCTAAAATTAAAGAGTCCTTCTTTTGATAAAAAAACTGGGTACGCTTTGATGCAGAATATAATCCCAGTTTTCCGAGACGGTAGTGGCTTTCGCAGTGGCGGAGCCGAATAAGATCCTTGATTGTAAGTTTCATAGGTGAGTCCTCCTTTTTGGGCACGAAAAAAGGAACCTCCAAAAGGAAGTTCCTCCAACGTACATAGTTATTCTGTTTATTTTCCAGAATTCCCCCACTCATTCGGCCATAAAATGGCGTGCGCTTTGTCAGAGACAAAAGTTGTTGAAATGAAAGAATCTATGAGTATTTTATCATTGGATTTGGGGCAAATCAAGGATTATCAGATGATGGTATGACAACTTATGTAGATTAATGGGAAGAAATGTGCTATGCTAAAAAGGCTGCCGAACCTTTAGCAGAAATGAGGTTCGGCAGCTTTATGGTAGGATTGCTCACCATATTTTTTGTCTTTGTCTTAGCAAGAGTAGTTAGCTAACAACATCGTATTCTATTTTCACTGAAAAGTCAATATTTTTGTGAAAGGCTTTTACCTTTCTATTTCTTGAAGAATTTCTAAGGTTTTGCTGTCTTTGACTCCGTTATAAAATTTTTAAAGTACCTTTTCAAATACATCAATCTCTGGTGCAACAGTGGAGAACAGGGTCATACAGGATTGAAGTTTTCTATCATCTGGTTCGCCCATTACTTCCTTTGCATCGTTGTCTTTAATTTCCAACAGGACAGTAGATATTTCAATCAGGTTATGACCGAGGGTTGGATCCGTAATATAGTTTTCAGCTTCCTCACGACTTTCAATAGCATAATATTTCGCCATATCACTGTATCCGAGACCACGAATCTGGGGAAATATGAACCACATCCAATGGCTTCTCTTTTTACCGGCCTTTAGTTCCGTATAAGCGTCATGATAGTAATTTTGCTGTGCTATTAGGAAACGATCTAATGATTTCTCCATGAATGGCTCCTTAAAAATATAAATATTTACTTTGGCGAGGTTTCTGCAGGCGACAGCTGTTCAATTTTCGCCTGCAGTTTTGCATTTTCCCTATCTGCTTCTCTAAGACGCTCCTGCATTTCACGCTCTTTATCCATGACGGCGCGCTCTTTATCAATTTCCGCACGCAATTTGCTTTCATTTAACTGGGACTGCAGGGCTGAAAATTTTTCCTGGAGCTCTTTGTAATGTTCCTGTAAATCCTTGTATTTTTCCAGATCGGCTTCCATACCGGCCATTTTTTTGAGCAGAAGATCATTGCTGGCAGTTTTTTCATTGGCAATCGTGCGGGCATCATCACGCTCACGGCATGCATGCTCTTTTTCACTCATTACTTTTTCAATTTGAGCAGTGGTTTCTTTTTTTAGGGCTTCAATCTGGGCAGCAGCATCCTCCTCTGCTTTATTCATCGTATCCATGGCCTCTTTTTGGAGTCTGTTAGCCAAATCAGTATTTTGCTGGGCCTTATCCATATCAATTTGAGCCTTTTCAATAGCCTGTTCTTTTTCTGTAATCGCAGCATTTAATGCTTCCTGAAGCCTAGAAATTTTGGCATCCTGGCCGACTGCTATACCATTAAGTTGTTTAATTAATGTAGAGATTGTGGCTTCAACTGCCAGTAAGGGGCCTTCTAACTCAGGATGTGTCCCTCTGACATTGTCGGACTCTGCAATATCAAGAATGCGCAAAATAGCATTCTCCTGCTGCTCGCCTTTTGGGTCTTCCAGATTTTTATACAGTTCAATGATGTGCATCAGCCGTTCCGATGCTGTTGCGGTCAAGCGCATGCTAACCGGTTTTTTTGCAGATTTTTCTTTGATTTCTTCCATAGGATGCTCCTGATTGATATAAATGTTTTTGTTTACGGTGTTTACGTTTATTCTAATTGTATTATAGCATCATACAGGGAATGTAACAATAAAAAGTTTACTCTTCAGTGAAAAACGTAAACTTTTTATTACGAGAAATGTAAACAAAAATAGCCTGGACATTTATGCCCAGGGCTATATCATGCAGTACTAATTTTACTTTGTGATTAAGCGAAAACACAATGAATTTAGAAATATTAGCAGGGAGAAATCCTTGTTTTTCAATGAATTTTACGATATATGGTGAACGTAAACAGAATATAATTGCTGCTTCGCATATGTGATAATTCTGCAGATGAGAGTAGCAGGTGTTTTAAAGCTAGGTATTTTGGAATAAAAAGTTTACGTTTACGCTGTAAACGTAAACTTTTTATGATGATGAGCAGCAATTATAGCAAATAGCAAGGGAATTTACATAAACGATACTTTTCTACCGTTCCGGTGGAAAAGCTAATCCAGGATCTTTTCTGGTTTGAAATTGAGGTAATCTCCAGAAACCAGGTGATACTGGATTCCGTGGTGCATTCCGCGGATACTGTCACCGTAGCGGGATTCTCCGTGACAGTGAGAGTATATAACGTGCTCCACACCGTACTCTTCGGCCATCCGTGTAAAAACACTCTCCTCTTCTAGGATATTTGTTGGTGGATAGTGGAGAAACATGATGTACTCATGAAAGCCGGCTGCTTTTGCGCTTTCAAAAGAAATTCGTAATCGCTCCGCTTCCCGCGCTACCAGCTTTTGAGCCTGTTTTTCATTGGTTTCATCCCATCCGACGATTTGCCCTCTTGAATTGATATAAAATGGCCCTTCAAAGGTATACCCCTTCGTCCCTACAAGAGCATAATCCTTATAATGATAATGATTACTCTGCAGGAAATGAAGCTGCGGCTCGTATTCTTTGTTTAGAATCGCTGTTTTATTGGCATCCCAAAACATGTCGTGATTTCCCCGCAGTAAAATCTTATTTCCGGGAAGATCAGCAATGAACGCAAGATCAGCTTTTGCCTCTGATAGGTTTTTACCCCAGGAATGATCACCGGTGATGACAAACGTATCTTCATTTCCAATTATTCTTCTGCAATTTTTTTCAAGCTTTTCTTCGTGTTTTTTCCAGACTTTTCCGAATTTGTCCATAGGCTTATCGATGGAAAAGGCCAGATGCATATCTCCGAGAGCATATAGTGCCATGTTTACTGAGTCTCCAGTTGATGTTTACTTTTCTGAGTGTTCGATGGGTGAATAAATGGTACAAACGCAGATGCCGCATGGGTCGAAAAATAGATGCTCACTGACATTTTCAGTATAATGAATCGCTCCTAGAATGTCAATTCGATTTGCATTCATTGGTTGCGGACCGGTATAAGTTCGAATTCACTGGTGGGAACTATAATATAAGGATTGCATTTGATGGTTGAAACTGTATAACGAACGAAAAAGCCTCTGCTGTAAAAGCAGAAGCTCTTTTGTTATTACCACCCATCTATTATTCTAGCGAGAGCCTTGGGTACAAACCACCAAATAACTAATAACACCACAAATACTACATATGGAATATTTTCTGAGTTTCCTGAGAGTTTCAAAGCAATCGCAATAAATATTATAATAGGAAAAACTAATACTTGAATTATATATTGTAGTAATTCTCCTAATGAAAATGTACCTAAAAACTTAGGTGGTGGATTATCGTAAGGAAACTTTTCACGATAATCGTAAGGAAGAAGTCGGTGCATGATATACAATACGACCGCAGTAATTACAATCAATTCTGGATAAAGCTCCATACATTTTTCTATAGACATATTTTATTATACCCCCGCGTAATCAGAGAAACGCATTGCGTACCTGCCGCTATAGCCATACTGCAAGTGGCAGATATTTTATGCATCATCTGTAAATGATACGACATCGTTGGGCGTGCAGGACAGATATTTGCATATGCGTTCTAATGTTACCAAGGTTATATTTTGACCTTTTTTGAGCCGGTCAAGCGTATGATTGTCGAGGACCTTATCCTTCAACAGAGTATATTGTGTGATTTTATGTTTTTGCATTGTGTTCCATAACGGGCTGTAATCAACCATTGAAAAGTCCTCCTAAGAACAATCATAGCTGATTTATAGATAAATCAACATTGTGCATATATACACAATGTTGTATACTGATTAGAAGGAGGTAAGAGAATATGCAGGAATTTGACTATAGTAATGAAACATCAAATGATTTGTATGATGCGGTGGATGGGCTATCTTATGAGGAAGCGGTATCTGCCAAGGCAGCTATTGAAAAAATAAAAGAGGAAAAAGAAGAGAAAAAGGTCATGAAATTTAAAAAATGGTTTAATGAGGCTCTTTTCCCGATTCTTAATGAATTTGCAGCTGTTTCAGGATGCTGCCTTAAAATTGATCAGGATGCGTGTGGCGGTATGACAGTAACATTAAGGAGCAAGTATGGCGTTGATATCACTGCAAACCAGAAACAGATGCACATGGCAATAGCATTCGCAGACCACATTGCTGTAAACAAGTGGTCTGGAGCTGATGAGGTGGAACTTACTCTCATATATGGTATTCCTGAAGAAGATTAAGAATTGAATGGATGAGAAAAGGTTCATCCTATTAGCAAAACACTAATGAGATGGACCTTTCATTGAATTCTCTTAATAAATGCAGTATTGAGGTGCTCCCCCGGATGCCAGAAGATCATCAATACCTTTTCCATTTTCTTCTTTCCAGTTTGCAATTACGACTGGGATGCCAGCGGCTTTTAGTCCGTCTGCCAGTGATTTTTCGCACGATAAAACCCGCTCATTATGAAGCTTGTCTGCATCAAATGCAACAACAACCATTTTCATTCCCAGTTCTTTCATTTGAGAAAGGACACCGTCATCTAAAATAAGAGAATAGGAATTGACCCCGGGAAGAGTTACCACCGGAGTCGATAAGGCGTTGGATGCAAATAGTCCTTTTGGCTCACCCTCTGTGATGTACCAAAGGGAGGATGTTTTGGCAAAAGGAAGGCCGTAAAAACTGCATTGGTTTGCAGCCGCGCAGCCCTTTTTATAGATGTTGGCCAATATTCCACGTGTTGCAGCCTGAGAATCCTGATAGTAGGAAGCCAGGGTTCTGTATTTTCCTCTTTGCGGGAGAAATTCTTTCTCTCCTCCAGGGGTTACAAAGTAAACGCCCTTCATGCTGATGAAATATTTTTTACCTTCGGCATAGTAGAAACGATCCTGGCCGGAAGTGATTACGGTTGCATCAATGTCAGAAAAATCTTTCCGAATCCGAAGACGAAAGGTGTTCCCATCGAGGTCATACATCGGAAATACCAGTCCACTTGGGCCGGCAAAGGTCCACTGCTCTCCTTTTAAATACGCCCCGGGAATTCCTTCGAGGGAATTTGATCCAAATTTCTGTAGAATTAGATCTGCAAGCCTGGCTCTGGTTATATTCCTGGTGCGGTATCGGTTATGGTACTTTACCCGCAGGCTGTCCTCTTCCGGAAATGATACAATATGATGCTTTTCAATCAGTTCATCCGTCCAACCCTGGCTATGAAGATAAGTCTTGTGTGCCGGGTCAAGGATCAGCAGATTTTGCATATAGGTGTAAATATCGCTGCAGTTTTCATTGCTTTGGGGCACAATCTGATCAACCGGTTTCAGTTCCCTCTTTTGTGGTTTTGAAATATGCGAATAATTTATTCCGGTTTTCTTTTTCCGGAGCAGTTCGTACTGAGTGCGTTCTTCATAGATGGAACTGCCGGAACCTTTTGCGCTTCCGATAAACACATATTCCTGGCCATCGGAACCGATCATATTGCACTTTTCTTTATCGCGCTGGCAGCAGATGAGCTCACCACCGTAATCTTCCGGTGTCCAATAGCCACACCAGTCTTCATGCTGACAAATGGGGCATTTTCTGGCCCTGCTTACCCCTTTCCATGCATCGCTCATGTTCTTCTCCTCCTGTAAATATAATATTTGTTTGCTTTTTACCGCCATGTAGCGGAGTATGTCAGTCCTGCTGACGCATATGATTGCCTGTCGGCATCATTTTTCGCATAAAAAATGGCATATCAATCCCGGATGGGATCGTATGCCTTTCACATAGCGAATTATATTTGAAAAAAATGAGTACCGTCTTATTATATCTGCTTCACAAATGCTTGTCAACAGCGCTGAAACCCTGTTCGGCGAAGGGAAATCCTTTGAAAGGACCGCAAGTTAGACACTCATGGGAAGGTTAAGAGATGCAGACCAGTCAGATTAATTCCAATATCTGTTGGATGTTCTTTTTGCCAAATGAGGTTTTATCCTGATTGATAATCAGACAGGGAACGCTCATAACATGATATTTTTCTTTTAAATCTGGAAAATGGGCAATATCATATACTTCAGCCGTTACGAGCGGGTTTAGGGAAGCAATCCTCTGTGCGGCCGTTACAAGATCCGGGCACATGGTACAGGAAAGTGATACCAGGATCTGCAGATGAACGTTATGCTGGATTGCCAGTATTTTTTCTCTTATTACAGGATCGAGTGGCTGCCCAGGCCCTGCAGTATTGTATAATCCCAGAATAAAGGACGTGAATTCATGCCCTCCGGGGACGCCGTGAAAAGCCAGCCCTGTCTTCTCTCCGCTTTCGGTTAATACATTCACAAAAGGAAGCGAAGCACCGGTATCGGCAGAAGGGGCGCTTTCATGCACAGTCAACTTATCTGTATATTTTGCCAGTTCTGTCATATAATTTTCTAATTCCTGGCTCACGGGCCGGGAATCCAGATGCAGCTCAAGCTGCAATTTCCGTTCCATTTTGGAAAATACTGTATTTAACTGGTTTATGATATCCTGTGAGAAAAAACCACCTGAGGATTTCACGTCTGGCGCGGCACCTTTTTTGACCACCTGTTTTGCATAGATACCGGTTCTTCCCTGCATGGCAGCCGCATATTTTTCCAGCTCCGTAGCGGCGGTAGCGCCATCTCCCACTGCCGTTACTACCTGGCGCAGATTTTTCTGGCACACATCACCGGCTGCATAAATTCCTTGGCAGCTGGTCTGCCGGCTCTTATCGGTTATCACATATCCATGGGGATCCAGATTCACCAGCTCTTTTACCAGTGAGGTGTTTGGTTCATAACCTGCAAATACAAACACTCCGAACGTGTCATTGGCAGAATCAAAGAGAGTTTCCTTTCTGGTATTTCTATTTCTGTAGCGGATCCTGCGCAGTTTATGGTCACCTTCAACGCACACAACTTCGGTATTTGTCAGGACGGTAATCTTGGGATGATTTATGGCTGCTTCTGCAACAGCTTTTGCGCAGGAAAAATCATCGTCCCGGATCAGAATGGTCACATGGCTTGCGAATTTGGTGAGGAATACACTCTCTTCTGCCGCTGCAAATCCTCCGCCGATTACAAAGATTTCTTTCCCGTAGAAGAATTCTCCGTCACAGGTTGCACAGTAAGCTACTCCATGACCGCGGAACTCTGCCTCACCTGGAAAGCCGATCATTCTTGGATGGGCGCCTGTTGCAAGCAGAATTCCAAAGCTTTGGAAGCTGCCCTTGTCTGTAGCGCTTTTCCAGAGTTCTGCTCCGGATGTAGTTTCTTCTTTTTTCAGCGCAGTAACTTCCCCTAATAGAAATTCAGCTCCAAAAAACTCGGCCTGTCTGCGCATGGTTTCTGTCAGTGCTCTCCCGCTGGTTTTCTCAACGCCGGGATAATTTACCACTTCATCAGTGATGGTGACCTGGCCGCCGAATTTCTCTTTTTCAATGATAAGGACACGATAGCGGGCACGTGCAAGATATAATGCGGCGGTCAGTCCGGCCGGCCCTCCGCCGATCACTACTACATCATAGAAATTTTCCTTTCCCATCAGAGCATACCTACCAGATCAAGGCTTGGTTTTAAGGTTTCTGCACCAGGTTGCCATTTGGCCGGGCACACCTGATCGCCATGTTCTGCTACGAACTGGCATGCCTGAAGGCGGCGGAATAGTTCATCCGCATTACGGCCAACATTCCCCGCATTTATTTCATATACAACGATTTTCCCTTCTGGATTTACGATGAAGCTTCCTCTCTCTGCCATTCCGTCAGACTCAATCAATACATCAAAGTCATTACAGAGTACATGCGCTGGATCGGCAAGCATCGGATATGTGATCTTGCCAACCCGCTCAGAGGAATCATGCCATGCTTTGTGCACGAAATGAGAATCTGTAGAGACTGAATAAACTTCGCAGCCTACCTTTAGAAAATCAGGGTATTTGTTTTGCAGATCTTCCAGCTCTGTAGGGCATACAAAGGTAAAGTCTGCTGGATAGAAGAAAAAGAGACTCCATTCTTTCATGATATCGTCCCTGGTTACTGTTTTAAATCCACCATTCTGATAAGCCTGAACAGAAAAGTCGTTTATTTCTTTATTGATCATTGACATCTTAGCATTCCTCCTTTATGGAGTAATGGTTCCCGGAAGCACATAAATTTATGCGAAGACCGCGCTTCAGCAATGATGTTTGCATAGAGGAAGGTATTAATCTTATGGTCATCCGAAACAAAAAAGACATACAAAGTCCATTGGGCTTATATGTCTTTTACCTGCAGTTTCTAAAACCAGTCTGTTACGATGTGGTACGGATCCATGGTTTCTGCGGTGATATAGTATTCGCCTGTTGCTGGGACAGGCTGCCCGTCCGGGCCAATGATCTTTGCATTAGCACTTATTTCTGTCAGGGGAAGTAAAGTTGTGCATGGTTTGATTAAGCACAGCGGGTTGATCTCAACAATTCTATATAAATATTTTCTTTTGTCTCCGAACCGCTCTACTACGACACCAGCTCTGGGACTTCTTAAGGTCACTTTCATCTTCATATCCTTCTTAAGGCCAGTATTTAAAAAGGGCTCATGCTGCAAATGATACACGTTGCGGTGAGCTATTCGGCAAACATGTTAATCCTGCTTCACTCCATTTTATCATTATTTATGAGTTACATCAATAGAAAAAGAGATATCAAACACGGTGAGGAATGCCCGGCCTTCATCACCTATTGTAGCATTGTTTTGTATGGGTTAATCAGCGCTATTTAAGTGTTGCGATGTACACAATGCTGCGCCAGAAAGGTTTCCTGTGCTGAATCATCAATAGCTTGGTCATATGGGGATTTGTTCTGTATTATGCAGAAAAGAGGCATTGCAAAAAATAGAAAAAATAAGAAAAGTATCAAATACATCGTAATTTTTGTCCTCCTGTGGTATTGAAACGGTTACGGGTGTAAGCTTCAATCTTCCTTAAGTATCGGAAAGTTCCAGGCATTCCATATGCCTATCCGCGAATTGGTATAAGTGTTTAAGAAGTGGAATTTCCGGGTTCTTAAGTGAAGCATCGGTGCTAAAGAGTAAAGGTGTTTTAAAATGGTTGCTGTCCAGAAAGTGGTTCAATTTCCTTGCATCATCCAAAGTTTCGACAATCACTATGTATGCTTGAAAGGAAGCGACATTTTGACGATCCAGGTCCGCTTTTAATGCCTTTTTATTTGAACGGTAGGGAAATACTAAGATCTGTCCCTGCAAACGCGTCTTAAGGCAAATATGGGGAATAGACGGGGGATTCTCGATGGCCTGCGCAAGAAATATCTGGTGACCGCTTTTCAGAATATTGATGCAGGCGCTATTGCGGACCAGAACTGCTAAGATTAGAGGTGGATCATTTGCGATACGGTTGGGGAAATGATCAAAAATTCTGGGATTTGGCAATAATAATTCCATTAACTTACTGCTAAATGAGCTTAGCTGCAGGATGGACGGCCCGCTTGCTTTTCCAGCTCGAAATATGGAAAGAGGGATTAACAATCCTTTGCGTATCAGAGCATGAATGGGATTTCGATAGGGATTACCGTCCCCAGCAGAAAAACGCTTGAACTTGTTTGCGCACCCACCAAGCAATAGAAAATCTCTTACCTGAGCTGCAGTGCAATACTGCAGCTCATAGACTATGGATAGGATGAGCAGTTCCAGATCAGACAATTCATTTTTTGAGATGGAATGCCATGCTCCGGATGATTTTGAGGTATGAATGGATTTAATGGTTGTGGTGTTATCAAATCGAAATGGGGAATAGGACATGGCATATGCGGTGGTATCCGCGTTCCTTTCATTTTCATTCACCGAAGAAGATGCCATCGGTGTGTTCCGTGGTGCTTATGGCCTCGGCTGGTGCTTCCGGCGTTTGCTCTTCTGAACCTGAGACTGCTTTGGTGGTTTCTGCAGTCAGATTCATCTGGGCTTGAGGTTCTGGCATGGATTTTTTATTTCCTGCAAGGAAGTAATTTCCTGGTTTGCCGGAAGAAAAATATCCGTTTGAGGATATGTGAGCAACGCTGTATTTCTTTTCAAAAATGGATGGATGCAACGGTTCCTTCATAAATGGTCCCCATTCGATCTTCAGTCTTGGGGCACTCTTCTCTCGCGGTTTGGGTAGAAAATTTACCTTTCCCCTAAAGGGATAAATCGGTGAGGAATTGTTTACGGAAAAGAATATAACTTCCTGGAAACCAAGATATCGGAATACCGTGCCGGAAAAACGTTCGGATAAGGTAGGTGTGGAGCGCCTGGAATAGGAGTAAGTCGGCCGCTCTGCGGTGATTGCTGTCTCCGTAACGGTTTCCTGTGTGACGTGTTCTAGGGTCTCACCTGCCATTTTGGAAAAGATATCCATTTCCGTGGTGCTTACGCGTCCGAATATGATCTGATGCGCGCAGTTACCGAGCATGATGCTGTCAAGCTGTATTTTTTTTACCTGATCCAGTGTCTGGATGGCACAGATGACAGCAACCCGGTACTGGCGAAACAATGTGAAGAAACTTTGCAGTTTCGGATGCAGGAGCACAGGGAGCTCATCAATGTAAATAAAATTTTTGATACGGTCATTTTCTGATCCAGGCCGCCTGAGAACGGCTGTTTCATAGGAAAGCAGGAAAAACAGGCCAAAGCCGGTTGCCACAGAATCACCTCGCTCAAGAGCATAGTTTAATATGATGACCTCACCGTACTCCAGGGCTTTATCAAAATCAACGGTCTCTTCTGCTTCAAATACATCGCGGACCAGAGGATCGTTTAGGAAATTGTTGATCAGGTTTCGCAGGCCGTTGCAGCGATCATACATATTTGCTTTATTTTCGCCCAGAAGATCATTGTTGATGGTTGTGTATACCTGTTGCCACTGCCCTACATCTACAATCTCAGCAACCTGTTCTGTGCGGTCATTTCCATTGCTTCTGAGGCTGTGAACGGAATAGTGCTTAATAAGTGCATCCAGATATGGACGGCAGCGGCTACAGTCGTTGATCAGGTTCTGCACATCGGATGCTTTGGGAACCTGCCCGGGGTGCACCAGATGATAAGTCAGCATTAATAGTTCTGCTATGCTGACAGTTACTGTTTCATTGAGACTAGAAAAATATGGATCGGATACTCCTGACTGGTCATAAATGGACTGGACTACGGTAGCGAAATTGGAGGCCTGGGCCGTGATGGTGGTTGCCAGTGCCTTTCCGGTCAGTGACGGATCGATTTTAAAAGGATTGAAACCGGTGAACCCTTCTTTGTGTTTCCCATCTTTTAAAATCGGATCAATTCTATGGATCTTCAGTTTGCGATTTTTGGCCATATAGTAGCACTGATCTGCCCATGTAGCATTGGGCGCTACAACGGTGATGCCGGCGGATTGGGAGTCAAACTTGAGATGCCGGTACAGCTCTTTTCTGCTGTTGTTTTCTTTTTCAATCTGTCTGTCTGTATTCGGGTTTTCTAACAGAACCGGTTCAAAGTAATTGATGGAAAAATCGGTTTCCTTGAATGGAACACAAATCCGTAATTTCCCCTCTTTTAGAGCTGCATAACAAGTTCTTTTCTGATAGTCCTCATTATATACTTTCTGATCAAGGTCGTCTGCAATGGCAACAGTGAGCACACTGGATGTTTTCGCGGTGCCGGTTGTACCGTCGCAGTACATATGCAAAAATCGGTCCAACTCTTTTACAATAAATTGGGATCCCGTTGAAAGATAACGGACTGCTTTAAAATCATAAGCAAATTCTTTGGATTTCCGGAAATCTATGTAATGATCGAGTTTAAACCGATCGATTTCATCCAAGACTAGGTCCGAAGAAAATGTGCCATATAATTTGCATCCGATATAGATGGGAATAAGAGGCGGAAGTCCGGCAAATAGGAAAATGCCCAGTTGCATGATCATATCCTTGCCGATGTACTCTCCCACCGGAATGACTGAGAGAAAACGAATCAGGGGCGGATAAAGGCTGCTCATTATGAACTTCTGAATGATTATAAGGTCATTCAATGTTAGGAGGATGAGGCTTCCATATTTGTACAAACGGTAGTTCCAAAAAACATATCTGGTAGAATACATCCAGATAAACGGAGGCATAAATAGCCAGAAAAGTGCCATTATGAGTGATAGTAAATGATTTCCTAAGTAGTGATTGGAAAGATTAGAAATAGAAATGATAATAATAAATAAATTTATTATTATGTTGAGAAGCAAAAACGCATAAAATACACCAACCAGAGCGGGGCTCTGGCTATACTTTTTAAAATTCTTCCAGAAATCAGATACGGTTACAGTATCGGAGTCAAAGATATAGTCCTGGTCATCCCCAAATGGTAAGGGCTGGATTTTCCGATTGATGGAATTGTATAACTCGCCTACTTTATCCCGTAGAATTTTAAATATCAAACGGAGCATAAATGATTCCTGCCTTTCCAAGTGAAAATGTGTTTACTGAATGAGACTTCCATCGGCTTGAAAACTATAGGTTTTCCCCTGGATCACTATCGTACTAAGGTTTAGGGTGCCATTATTCTGAAATAGATATATCTTTCCATGGATTTTTTGCCAGCCAGTGACCATGGCCCCGGACTGATCGAAATAATATCTTTGATGATCGATCATCTTCCAACCGGTTATCATAATGGATGACGCAGGATCGAAGTAGTATTTTTTACATGCTTTTGAAAACCATCCGCGAACTGCTCTTCCATTGTTTTCATCGTGATAAGTCCATTCTCCGCCAAAAGATTGCCAGCCGGTCAGCCGCTCACCGTTTTCGTTAAAAGTGTAGTAGTCTCCGTTTATAAGGTATCGGCCACTTATAAGGTATTCACTATCGTATTCAGAGCGTTCGGAGGAAGCGAGCTTATAGAGCTGCGCATCATTTTTCTTCTGCCAGTATCCTGTATAATAGCCAATATCTTCAGATGATAGATATTTTGAATGATTATAGGCTAGCTCTGCTTCTTTACTGGTATACAGGTATGTTTGGTCGCTGGCTGCTTCGACTTTAAAAATATAATCACCTGGTTTTGAATATAGGATTTCTCTTGTGTTGATAGAGGTTGTGCTGCATGTAAGTTCTTTTCCACGTTGGGTAAGACGACCGTCCTTTTCGATGGTATATATAGTCACATGATATGAGTCGGCATGTTCAACAGGATCCCATTCTGCGACTGTCCCATTCCAACGAAGCTGCTGTGGCTGATTTAAAACCATTGGTAGCGGATAGGAATGTAGGGTAAAACTACAGGATGAGTAATCTGCAGATATAGAGAGTCCCTGTATTGTCCCGGAATCTGAAAGACAATTTCGTTCTTTTAGCCATTCAAAATCATACCCTTTTTTAGCATTAAGAGTAATCCTATAGTCCATATAAGAACCGATGGGTAAATCGCTGGCATCATACATTCCCTGATAAGTGATGGTGTACTCGGAACGGCTGGGCTTAAATGATACTTGATCTGCATTGATTTCGCCATCTTTTACTTTATAAATTCTCTGGATGCTTACGCTGGTAATCTTTTTGGTATCGGCAGCGTATGTGGGGATTGTCAATATGACAAACATGAATATGAGGAAAATAATGGAAACTGATTTCATTTTTATCATCTTAAAATCCTTTCTCAAATTCAAATTTTTGGCACAAAAAAGCATAACATAATCGGCTGCAGCAATTCTGCAGATTGATTATGTTATGCCGGAAAGCGGTTTTGTAATAAGTATTCTATCATATTAGATTAGCTTTGTAAATTCTTACCTGATCGGAAACACTTATCAACGCTCAAACGATAATTTTTCACTTACCATATTGAATTCGCGAAAAAGCTTTTCACTATCGTCTTTTTTGATAATGGATGTAATGGTGGTTCGGTTGAGACCGCTAATGGCGGTCAGAAGTTCGATCGACTCGCCCTGACGGTGCAGCTTAACAATTGCATCTCGCTTTTTCTTTGTTATATGCATGGTCATCATCCTTTTTATTCTAAGCCAGCAAATGCACTGTTCATGAATATATTATCGGAATTATTTTCCTCGGTAGTTCTACTTGAAACGGTTTCGGTATCCTTATTTTCAGAAATAACTTTTGAAGTATCCTGTTTCATGGAAGACGTTGATTTCGTTATCGCTTCATTGGAACTATTATCAGTACGATTTTCGTTTACCACCGGTACATATGAAGGTGCCACACTACTCTTCTCTTCTCGGACTGTTGATCCGAAAGTAAGCTCGGCTATTTTCATATCCATTTCTGCTTGTGTATAACTGATGGGCGTATCTGTACTGATGGATTGTTCCAGTATGTACTCAATCGTTCTGCGTTTGTTGAGGCTTGCCATTTTTAAATCGTTTTCCCATTTGACAAGTGATTCATTGCCTTTAATGCGGATCTGAAATATTTTTGGAAGCTCTTCAAGGAAAATGTTTTTCGGTGCGTAGCCGATTAAGAGAAATTGCCGCTTGATTGCGTAATTTAGTACGGCAGCGGTCAAGTATGACATTGCTTGACCGCTGCGGTTATGATACCACGTAGCGAAATGTGGCGCATTAGCTGTATTGATGTTGATTTGAATGTAGCTAGCCATTATTTGTACCTGTTTTTGAGCTGTTTATGCAGTCCGATTACAATAGCGTACATTGGAGAAATTTCGGATCCATCATCAGCACGATTTGTTAAAACCACTTTTGTAAGTCCGTGATGTTCAGCCATGTATTTTTTTATGTGAGGATAATATGCGATTCCGGTGCCGCCGGTTATGAACATATTTTCAACGTCATCCAATGAATATCTTCCTTCTAATAGGCTACACAGTTTGATAGCTTCTTCTGCCAAAACTTTTTCGTAGATATCCTTTACATTGATCACAGTTGTGTTCTTACGAACTGCTGGATTACCTTCGCCTCTGGCATGATACTGTACCTGAAGATAACTAAAGTCCTCTCTTCCAGCTTCTTTTACCTTCTCTTCAACATACTTATCAATGTTGTACATTGCATGATCTGTATCACTGAACGCGGTTTCTGGATTGATCGACAGATTCTTTGCCAGTTCAAATAATCCAACTGTTTTATATCCAGCATCCATCATGATACATGGTAAGGCCTTCTTATCAATAGTTAAATTACCGTCTGATGATGCACCTTGGAAAAGAAAAGCTGTGATTACCTGTGCGTTACATAAGAAATTCGCGTTTGAAAGATCCAGGTCAAAATCAAAAGTACAGGATTTGCTGCCACGGCGGATTTTGAAATGATGGCGCTGCTTCAAAAATTCCTTGATCTGTGGCCATTCATTCATGCTGCCATAAGGCAAACCAATACCGATAAAATACTGCAAATTACTGAGGTTTCTAAAAAGATGTTTGTCAACATCTTTTTCAGGGTTATAGACGGTATCATATGCTACTATTGAGTATCCGATTGCTGCGAGTAAACTAATATGGAAAGTTCTGTCTTTAAAACGTTGTTTGTTTCGGTTACTATCAAGTTCTTCAGCATACATTTTTAAATTGGATTTCATACTGATGATTTGATCGATACTGTCACCGAACATGTATACAGATCCCTTGTATTCTATGTAGGCGTTGTCACCATCTGCTACTGATAAAGCATTAATAGAATTGGTGACATCAATCATTTTAGATGAAAAGGCGAGTAAATAGTCGCCAATACAGCACTTAAATTTATCAAATCCGCAGTCAATGCTCAAATATAATTTCTGGTCCATTCGTTTTCCTACTGCCCATCATCTTTTTCTAATTACATAGATGGCAGCTTTTCCTTTCTTTTCTTTTTCATTAACATCAATTTTATTATCATATCTTATGTTTTCGATGCTGTAGAACTCTTGAGTCAATTTATTATTATCAAAAATAATAATGACATTACTATTATATTACTGTGTATTTACGAAAATGTCAATATTATTATCGTCTTATCAATGAACTAAATCTGAATAAGACTCGATGAATGGCGTGAAAATCGCGTGTTAGTGGCATTGCGATTGCGTAAGAATGGCGTAACAATAGCGTAATAATGGCATAATGGTGGCGCACAATAATTTCCGTTTGACAGAATGGCGTAAAAATTGCGTGTTAGTGGCTTAAAAATAGCATTTTGATGGCGTTACTGCTCTCCTGTCTTTGATAAAACATAAAAAATAAATTTGGCAGATTCATAAAAGAAAATTTTACTAATACAACAAGCTCACAGGTTTGTTTTCTGAAATAAGCGTGCCGTGATCAATGAAAAGAAATTTATCATAGATAAAATAAATTAATTCACAAAAATGATAATGATAAATAAGAGAAGAAAATCCAACATGGAAAATATGATAAATAAATTATCAATTTTGATAATAAGAATATAATTCGAGAAATGATATAGTAGTAATAATGTCATTACTACTATATCGAAGCGAGAACGGATAATGAATAAATTTACTATCATCAAATATAATAATAATATTATTATCATAATTAGTGATAATAAATACTTTACATATGCAAAAAGATAAAAATAAATTATTATTATCATAAAGGAAGCCCGATAAATAGCAAACATGTATTTGTATGACTTAAAGAGATGCAAGTTGGAATAAAGAATAATAGAAAATAAAGATGAGAGTAGGAGAGAGGGCGTAATCAAGTAAATAAAAAAAGCAATCATATTTAATGATTGCTTTTATAGGCATATAAATTGTAAGATGGTATCAAGTTAAAGTCCGAATAATCTTGAAAAAAAGCCTTTCTTTTCTGAAGTTTGTTCATCATCATGTGAAAGCTCATCCTTTAATTTTTCGATATATTCGGATTGTTTCAATATGATTTCTTGCGCATCGCTGATAACTTGACTGTTAAGTTCATATGCATCTTTTGAAGACGATATAATATTTTGTGCATCAGTTAACTGTTTTTGTAGCTTGTCATTTTGTTCTTTTAAAATCTCATTCTGCTTTTTTGTCTCGGAGAGTGCAGATTCATAAAACTTCTTTTGATCTAAATAAACATCGCTTACTTGTTGGAGCAGACTTTCTAAAGCTTTTTGATTTCTGGCGTTAACCAAGGAAAATTGATTAATAACTTGTTGATCACGATCGGAAAGATTTTTCTTGTATAAAGCCAGGACTCGCTTCGCAATAATAGCAATCTGATCATCCTCATTATCGTTGTTATCATCAGCCGGCCCGTTTTCTAAAAGCTTAATGATTTCAGCATTCTGAATTCCCTTTTCTTTATAAGCAAGAATTTGCTTAAGGGTAGCATAATCAGATTCTGAATATTTGAAATTTGCACGTTTAGCATTTGCAGAAGTTGTAACGGCAACAGGATGAATAAAATCGCGGAAAGTATTGATTAAGTATCGCAGATTATTTTCTGGTTTATTTAACAATTTGGCAAGTTGTCCATACGTATATAAGCCATCTATATCGCTCACAATAGGACCATTATGTCCGTCTTGTTCGTTTACAACAGAGCCGTTATGATTATTTTGTTCAGTATCAGTTGAAGTGCCAGTAGAGTAATCAGAAGAAAAATCATCCTGACTATCAGGCTCCGAAGTTTCAGCATTAACATCATTAAAATTCGATTCGGTAGTGCTGCTTAAGTCCTGATCAGGAAGATTTTCATCTGTGTTCCTGCTGCCCATAAAGTTGTATACTCGTCCTTCCAAAATATCACCTCTTTCATAGTAACAAAGTTTGTTATTACTAAAAATAGTAAAAACACATGTGAAATTATTATTATTATACTAAAGCAAGGTGCAAAAATCAATAAATTAAGTATTGGTAGTTCGTAAATGGAAGGAGAGTGCTTGACGATAGGAAGTCAAAAATTATAATATGACATAAATGAAATTTATATTTATCTGGACGAACTCTTCAACGAAAAAGCTGTTTAATTCAATTACCCATATCCATACTTATAGCAGGTTGATACAAGGTACAGAGTAATGGCCAAATATCGGAGGAATCTTGAGACGTTGTTTTAATTATGGTAAGATAATATTGTACATTATTGGTTATCGAAAACAGATCGTTTGGATCAGGAAGTGTCTGGAGCGTGGCTTTGGCATTAGTGGCAGGAGTAGAATAATTTAAAATGAGTGGGCATTGCCCTGAGATTGATATGATCAGGGGAATGTCTACGGAGAGACTTTCCCTGTTTATATAAAATATTACAGAGAAAGTGAGGAGGATGAATGGATTTTTTTGTAAAACGAAATACGGAGGTGTATGTCAGATGATGGAAGATGAGGCATTACAGGTAATACAGAAAATGAATGTTAAAATAAATGGAACAGAGGATGAAGTAAAGAAAGTTTACGGAGCGCTGGAAGTTGCAAAGAGAGCACTCAAAAAGGGAATAGAGGCTCATCCACTTGGAGCCTTGCATGATGTAAAAAAAGGTACGCTGTATACATGTTCCAGTTGTGGTACCCGTTTGGGATGGGGACCAAATGCAGCGAGACTGGCGAATTATTGTCATGGATGCGGTCAAAAAATCGACTGGAGGGGCACACCTAGAGAGTAAACAATACAGCATTTTAAAATATTATGCCTAAAGGGAGACACGAAAAATGATATTAGAAAGAGAACAGAGAGCGTCCGATCTTGCGACAAAAGCAGACAGAGATATAAGCCCAAAGCTTACAGATGAGCAGTATCATGCTCTTCTGTATTATACATTTAAAGCCGGTTTTAAGCATCCGGCGCAGCTGCTGGAAGCGTTTGTTGGTGATTTAAGTGGATGGCACAGAAATGGATCGGATGAGGAGGAACTTGCAGGCGAATGGTTTTCGCGGGCTTATAGTGGAATGGGCGGTAGTGATTCATTTCTTTACTACCTCTATGACCACCAGGTAGATATAGATGAGCTTGAACGGATTGCGGTTACGTTTGATCACGATCCAGAAGAGGTGTATGACGAAGATCCAGAAGAAGACTACAGGGAGACTTATGGGGATATCTATCCTTATGATTGGTATGAAGATTACCTGATGGATGTTCGTGATGAAATTGATGCTGACCAACGGGAAACCTGCGTGAAACTGATACGTTACCTTCTGGAGAACCAGGTAGACGGCTGCATTGACTGGGGTCATATAGATTTTCAATAGCCACAACCGATTTTGACAGGAAAAGAGGATGGTGGCTGCCTGAAATTTCTAATACCAGTGCGGCATATTCCAAGAGACAGAATTATCGGAAGCCCTCACTTCATATTTATAAGAAATTGAAGTGGGGGTCGGTAATTCATCAGGATATGCAGCGAGTATGTTGCCAGTTTCGATATTGCAATCTTAGAATTGCTTTGTTATAATAATTTCATTAGATTATTTTTTTCAAAGATACCGCTTTTGGCGGTGAGTGAGCCCATATGGGCCTTTGGAGGGAATAGTCTATTTTTTTATATTCAAATCCCGGTTAGCGATAACTGGGATTTTTTTTATTTTAAGACTATTCCAAAAGGAGGAAACGGTGATGGAGCAAATCATCAAACAGAATACGTTCTCAAGAACGGTATTTAATGACAGTAAGCTTGGCGCTTACTACACGGATCCGGTGCATGCCACTAAAATAGGAAGGTTGTTCCGATTGCAGGGAGAATGCTGCGTTTTGGAACCATCGTTTGGTAATGCAGAAGCACTGAAGGCGTTTTTAAGTCAGTGCGAGAGGGCAGATGAAGTCGGTTCTGTCCATACATTTGGTGTGGAACTGAATCGGGAAACCTTTGAGCAGTATAAGCAGGAGATTGAATTTCCAGTATGTGCAGATTTCATTGGCGGGATCCGGGCATCGAACCGGTCATTTACATTGTGTTTTGCCAATCCGCCATATGGCGTAGGCGGAGATGATGGATCAACAAGACTAGAAAGGCTCTTTGTTGAACGCATCTTCCAGTTAATGAAAACGAAAGGATATCTTGTCTTGGTTGTTTCCCTTACCACAATGAACCTGGATGAATTTGCAAAGTCTCTGCTGGCAAGGTTTAAGCCTGTGGCCTTCTATCGTTTTGACGATGAGGAGTTTGCGAAATACAAACAGGTGGTTTTCATTGGTCAGAAGCGTGCATCGATCGGGCTATACCGGAAAGAGTACGAGGAGTGGATGAGTACAAATCCTGGGGCACCGCTTGAGAATATTCCGTACATTCCCAAAGACCCAGATACACGCATGGAAGTTCCCGTATCGCTGGAGAGTGAGCTTGAGCTCTTTACAACGAAGGAATTCGATGAGGCAATTCTGCTTCATAATACGAGTGCATTGGTGCCAGTGCTTAAAAAAGCTCTGCAGACCAACGAATATCAGTCGGTTGGCCTTGGAAAGCCAATTGTTCCGCTGAAAAAAGATCTGCTGTATCTGTCTGCGATTGCGGGAGGCGGACAGGGCCTGGCCGGAAATGAAGACCGCGGCGATTTACACCTGCAAAGAGGACAGGCAAAGCCAGTTCAGATCGAAACTCCGGAGATTAATGATGATGGAGATATTCATTCTGTTTTAGTCACAACACGCAACCAGATCACGCTGCATGTGATTGATAATTTCGGGACGATCCGAGAGTTAGCATAGGGGAGGGCAGTGTGATGAAAAACGGAATGATTAGAATCGGTATGTTTGAGGCTTATCTGGAGCGAATGCTGATCCGGGGAATCAGGGCTGCTTACATCAGTTATTTTACCCGGACGTTACAGGAGGCAAAGGCGATAGCAAGTACGATGTGCACCACCGAGCAGAACACAATCTGGCTGAACAAAAACGGACAGGAGAAGCGGTATAACGTGTTTGGCAGCTATAAAGCTTACTATGTGCCGATCATGCGCGGAAAAGAGCGGTTTTATCATGGAGTGATCTTAAATGCAGCGATTGGAAACGATTTGTTCGTTTCAAAAGAAGAAACTGCAGGAGAAGAACTTTATGAAATTCTGATGAAAAAATATCCGCTGCCACTGCTTAAGTGGTGGGGAAAACCAATCCTTTCATATGCACTGAGAGAGGGTCTGATCAATGCTTATTCCAATCGGCTTCATACGGAATGCGTTGAGACGGAATATTCTCTACAGGGAACGGATGACCTGAAAGAAATGCAGATATATGATCTTGTAACCTTTGATTATGAGGCTTTAAAGTCTGCTATCCAGGTCCTGTTTGAGCAAAAACAGATCTGGATCTCAAAGAAAGAGCAGCGCTCGATCAACTTTAACAGCATGGATGAGTATTTTCGACAGTACGGATCGACGCTCGTGGAAAATCTTGAAAATCTGCTGAGCCCGGAAAGCGAACTGAAAGGTGAGGTGGATGCATTTACCCTAAACTCTATCCGACTTTACCCTCAGCAGGCAGCCATGGTGAATGGTGTTACCACGCACCTCTTAAATGGCGCAACTTTTTCCATCATCTGTGAGGGGATGGGCACAGGAAAGACAGCGCAGGCTGCTGCAATCTGCGAAAGCTATTTTGTGCAGAAGGAAATGCGACGCAGCCATAGAGCACTCAAGGATATTTATATGGATGAGTCCCTGGTAAAATACAGGAATCTCGTCATGTGTCCTGGTCATCTCCTTGAAAAATGGAAAGGGGAGATTGAGCGCCAGATTCCATATGCAAAGGCAACGATCGTAACTGATTTTTCTCAGCTGCTGGAGCTTAGAAAGCGCGGAAGTCAGAGGTTTGGAAAAGAATTTTATATCCTCTCGAAAGATTTTGCAAAGCTCTCCTATAGCTTGAAGCCGGTACCGAAAAAGGAAATTGCTAAGATGGCGTATATGAAGAAATGCAGGAATCCAGACTGCGGATTAGAAAATATGCCTGTCCGAAAATGCGTTTCTTGCGGCGGTAAAGACTTTGAGAAAGGGACAACTAAGATCGAGACAATCTATGGAATGAAATGTCCGTATTGTGGAGAGGTGCTTGCTGCCTATACAGCATCTGGCGGAATCTGCGGACTTACAGCCAATGACTTTGCGTATAAAACAGGTCGGAATTCAAACTGCATCTGGTGCGGGGAATCCTTATGGATGCCGCATGTGAAAAACATCGGTGCAAAGAAAATCAGCCCCTGGTACCGGGCAACCTGTTATAGAAACCGGGCCCAAAAAGGAAAGACTACGGTCTGGGTACATAAAGAATATGCAAGAAAGTATTACGCAGAGAATGAGACGGAACCGATATCCGTTTCAGAAAGAGATGGAGTAAGAAAGTATTCGCCGGCTTTGTTCATTAAAAAATACATGAAAGGATATTTTGACATTGCTGTCTTTGATGAGTGCCATGTGTGTAAGGATGGAGACAGTGCCCAGGGAAATGCAATGCACTGCCTGATCAAGGCAACCAAGAAACAACTTGCACTGACTGGAACCATTGCTGGTGGAAAAGCAGAAGATCTTTATTATCTGATTTACCGGCTGGCACCGTGGAAAATGACATCGAAAGGTTACCGCTGGACAGATGTTGCAAATTTTTCCAAGCAATATGGAAAAGTGGAGCAGCGCTATGAATATGCAGGATCTTCCTCGGATGAGGAACTTGCGGAGAAAGTATCTGCCCGCGGCCGGAGTTTATCGTCACCAAAGACAAAGCCGGGAATCAGTCCAACGATCTTTACAGACTTTTTGCTGGACTGTGCCGTTTTTCTGGATCTTTCGGACATGTCATCCTATTTACCGGATCTAAAGGAGATGGTTGTGACCGTTCCGATGGCAAGAGATGTGGCCAGGGATCATTCCATTCTGGTGTCAAGACTGACTGCGTATGCCAAAAGAAGAGAAAGCGGTGGATTTGCGTTACTCAGCCAGGCATTACAGTATGGGCTTTTTTATCCGGATATGCCATATGGCAACGAAGAGATCCGTAATCCGGTCGATGGGGATATTCTGATCAGAGCCGCCCAGCACGATGAATACCGTTCGGGAGAAAAACTGCTTCCGAAAGAAGAAAAACTCATTGAACTGATAAAATCAGAGCTTTCGGAAGGCAGAAAATCCGTAGTATTTGCTGAATGCTCTGGAAAAAATGATTGGAACGTCACACACCGGCTCAGAGATATTTTGGAAGCCGCGGGGATCTTTGCCGTCGTTGTGGAAGCGGAGAACCCTGGAGCATTAAAGCGGGAAAACTGGATCCGTGAGCGGGCAAAGGATGGCGTGGAAGTATTTATCACCAATCCAAAGCTCATCGAGACAGGAGTTGATCTGTGTTGGACGGAAGGCGGGAAGAGGTACAACTATCCGACCCTGATCTTTTATCAGCTGGGGTACAGCCTTTTTACTGTCTGGCAGGCTTCCAGGCGTCACTACCGGATGAACCAGACCATGGAATGCAGAACGTACTATATGGCTTACGAAGGAACCGCACAGGCGAAAGTGATTGAGTTGATCGCGGAGAAGCAGGTAGCAACGGCAGCTATTCAGGGAAAGTTCTCCGTGGAAGGAATTTCTGCCATGGCAGAGGGTGTCGACGCGAGAGTCGCACTGGCGTCAAGCCTGGCAGATCGGGATGTAAAGTCTGGCAATGCCCTGCAAAAGATGTTTGATGTGCTTCACAGCTCGGACAAACAGGCTGAGGCGTATGTGACGATGCAGGTATATGAAGAGCTGCTTGGAAAAGAAGAAGTAGAGCGACGCAGAAAAGCAAAAGAAGATGAGATGTTTGAAAATCTGTTCGGCCAGTGGGATGAAGATTTTATGGATCTACAGGAGCCGGAAAACGAGGAACCGGCAGTGGTAGTGCCACAAAAGCAGCCCATGGTAGGTATGGCAAATATTTTTTCGTTGTTTGATTTCTAAAAAGGAGGACGTTATGAACCGATGCAAAAATGATAAGGCAGATGAGACACGCATGATCCGCTTCATTGATCCGAATTACCGGGAAATGTTTCAAATCCCGGATGGTGCGTATGTAGAGGTGAAGTATCCGAACAGCACAGTCATTGTGGCCTGCAGATATATGGATGAGTATCATCTGCGTTTTGGAAGTGAAGTTTACCATATCTGCGAACTGGCAGAACGTCTGGAACGATGCCAGGCAACGTGTACTCCGGAGCCGGAGATTACGGAAGATGAGTGTGCCTGGAAGCTGGGTAATAAGGGCTATTTATATGTACAGGTATCAGAAGATGGCTATGATTACCAGTTATACCATTCCGATTTTTCAGAGTGGGATGGCGGCCAGGTGGATACGGATGGCACCATGAATGAAGCCAAAAGGATGATTTTGGAAATGTATGAAATGGATACGCAGACGCATGAGCGTATCTCAACAGATGAACTGGAAAATTCAGTAGAAGAGAAAGGGGAAACATATGAGTAAGATGATGATCGTTGCGGCTACCAGCGAAAAGATGTTGGAACTGATGGATAAGATCACGATTGAAGAGGGGGTTATCAGCTTTCTGGCCAGTAATAAGGCAACGGCAAAAGGTTATCCGTGCATGTTTTCCGTAGAGGGAAAAACGACCACTGCCAGCGTGAAGTTCGAGGCCAAGATCAAAGGACTTGATGAAAAGGGCGAGACGATGCCGGTTGAGAAAATTTCGGTTTATCTGCCGGCGCGGTTTGCTGGTTCGGTCAGAGCTGTTGCGGAGCAGACCGACATTGTATATATGCAGTTTGAGGAAAAGCAGGTGACACTGCTTTCCCAAAAACCAGCTATTCAGATCCCGGTAGGCTTCGTGGAAGAACCGACCAAGGTGAAAAATCCGAAAACGGATGCATTTAGCATGAGTATTCCGTTGGAGAAAATCTCACAGTATTTACCCCACATGGCAACTACAAAAAGTGGGATCGGCTTCCTTCCGGTATTATCCGGAGAGGGCCCGATTTTGAAAATGGCATCCACGGATCGCCAGAACACGATGTTAACGGTGGATTTATCTCCAACGATGGTCCGTTTTGAAAGTAAAGACCGATCTGAGGTAAAAGAGGAAGATTATAAACCTTATGTAGATGCAATTTCGACCTATCTGACGATCCAACCGGGAACACTGATCAGGATTCTGGCATGCAACAAAAGCTATAATCAGCTTGGTATTTCATTCCAGTTTGATGAGGAGCATAAAAACATCATAGGTATCGCTCTTAAGTGGCCGGATGCGATTTATCAGCTTCGCTTGAATATACAGAGCGCTGTTGATAAGCGGATGTATGAAGCGGCTTTCAGAAATACGGAAACCGTGCAGTATGAATTTCAGGCCAACAGCAACAGTTTAAGACGCGCGCTTAGCGTTATGAATGCAGGTGCCCAGAAGGTTGATACGGTAAAAGTTTCATTTGAAGGACAGATGATGAGCATCTCGGACATGAAGAATGATAACTTTGTATCAGCTATTGATGTCAAGACGACTGCGGAAAGCGGAGCGTGCTTTTATGAAAAACTGTCTCTGTTTATGAATTTTCTGAAACCGTATACGGAAGATGTGAAAATTTATAAGGGCTGGTGCATCTGGACCAAGGATGATGAAAACCATTTCATTCATCTGGTAACGCTGCATACAGGACCGGGCAATCAGTCGACAAAAGGGGAAGAAGATCAGGAAGAGGAAACACAGGAAGAAGAAACGGAAGAAAGTTCCGAAGAAGATTCCAACAAGTAATTTGTTTGTTTATGGGAAAGCTGCTGCATCTGCGGCAGTTTCCCATGAATTTCTGGTTGTTCTGCATATATCCAGTATCCCAACCAAGTTAGGGTAATGGATATGGGCAGAAACTGTTCATAACCAATAGAAAAGATGAAGGAGGACATCAGGAATGTTCAGAAGATGGAAAGAAAATGGAAGGAAGGCACTTCTGACCATGCAGGCGGCAGTCTTAAGTGGAATGATGACGATCTGCTCTTATGCGGAGACGGTCCAGGATGCAAACTGGATGAAAGAAGATGCGACAAGCGGAGGACTTTTTACGGAAGCAATCACGAAGGTGCAGGATGTGTTCCGAAGCGGCTACTCTTTTGCGATTGTGGTGGCTGTGGGACTTTTTGTACTGCTCTTTATCTATGCAGGCGTAAAACTGTCATTTGGTGATACTTCTGACGCAAAGCAGACGAAGCAGAAGATATTCCGGATCTTCGTGGGCATGATCTGTGCGTTTGGGGCAATCTTCTTTGTAAGTCTGGTTTATAAGGCGGCTGGTGATGCGTTCCAGTAGAAAAAAACGGCCAGGTGCATGGATCGGAATTGTTTTAGCGAGTTCCTTTTTGCTGGTAGGTGCGATGAAAATGAGTGCCTATGCGGAACCGGCAGAATCAACTGAAACGGCAGAAATCACAGAGTCTTCAACCGGCGCGGGACTGTCGGATATGGATTTTGGAATGGGAGATGGGCAGATCGAGCTGGATCCATACGATCAGGTATCCAATTTTGGGTTTAGTGACAGTGAAGCGTTACAGAGCCCAATCGCCTCTTTTTACAGTTTATGTCTGTATTTGTCCATAGGCGGGATGGTTCTTTCATTGATCATAGCGGGAATTAAGCTGGCGGCAAATGATACCGGTCATGGGAAACATCAATTTCTTGACGTGGTTGGAGCGAAAGTGATTGTGTTTTTCTGTATTAGTTGTTTCGTGGGACTTATCAATTTGTTTTTGGGCATGCTGCAGCATTAGAAACGGAGGAATGGCATGGATCAGCTGACAGAACTTAGACCACCGGATTTTACGGATGTGACAAAATGGTGGATCTTTTCAAACAAATCATTACTGGTGTGCCTGGGCGGCGGAGTGATTGCCTATCTTCTTTTTAAGATCACGGCAATGATCCACTTGGCTTTTCTGGGTGTGTGGCTTGGCGTGATGCTTGAGACAGGACTTTTTATCGGGGTCACATTTCCGGTCCCGGATTTTGGAAGTTCCCTACTGGCATTTGGCGGACGTACTGCAGATGAGCTGATCATCAGTCTGATTGCGCATCGGTTAAATCGCAGAACTTATTACAAAGACACGGAATGGGAGGAAGAATTCTAGGTGGAAAGTATCAATCATCTTACCAGACTTACGGCCGCGTTTTTAGGGCTGACCATTCTGGTTCTGGGAATAGCCGCTATCTGGCTTATCCGGATGAGAAAAAAGAACTTAAAGACAAAAAAGGCAGAAACAGAAGAAAGAGGGCTGTTTTCCCAGACGGATGAACTGGTACCGATTGATGAGATCGGGCCGGGGGTCATCGTGACAAATGGTGGGAAGAAATTTGTTGTGGTACTAAAATGCGGTGGCAGCGACTTTTACACAAAGCCGATTGGGGAAAAAGTAAGGGTCAAAAATAATTATGCTGCCTTTATTTCAGAATTTACGTCCAGGGTTACATACCGCATATATGGGGAAGACATTAACATGGATGGCACTGTCCGGGAATATGAGAAGATCTTAACCGGTCTTCAGGACATGCTTTTTGAGACGAATGAAGATTATAAAGCTCTCCGGAAAGAATTTGAAACAGTAAAGAGTGATTTTGATTCCGCAGAAACCCGGGAGCGTTCCAAACAACTGCTCCTGCTCCAGAAAAAGATAAAAGCATACAGTTGGCGCATCCGTCATGTGGAAAGCCAGCTGGCCTATATCGCGAAAGTGTCAGGACCGGATGCAGCTAGGCAGAACCTTATTCAGACATATGTACTTTCCTGGAGCGCTCCGCCGGACCTGGCAACGGTCCTAACGAAAGAGGAACTGTATCAGGAAGCTACAAAACATTTAAAAGAAGATATCAAAAAGCTGTTTCACAACCTGGTGGAGTGTGATGTAAAAGCGGTGCCCTGCAGTAAAGCGGAGCTCTTTAATATGCTCCATACGCATTATCACCCGATTACTGGAAATAGGTTCCGCTATGATGATCTGCTGGAGTCCAACTGGGACAGCCGGATCATGCCGTACCGGGAGGACACAGATTTAGAGGAATCCTTTACGGACGAACTGATTGATGAAATGTTATACGGAGGACTGCAAAATGGTTGATTTTCTTATGATGTTCAGTCTGTGCATCTGCGTTTTGTCGGGCGTGACGTTACTGATCGTACATATCGGGTCTAAGAAAAAGCAGAAAAAAGAAGAGGCGGAAGAGAAAACAGGAGGTACTGTTTTTCATAGCGGGACGAAGAATGTGCCAAAGCCCATAAAAGAGCGTGCCGGGATTTTACAGGTGCTTGCGCCGGATGGTGTGAATACCATGCCGGTATCTTACATGACGCTGGATGATAACGGGATTGAACTTTATTATGCCGGTCTCTATATCGACAAACTTCCTGTAGAGGGCCGGTTTGCCCATAGTTTTGCCGGGATCTTCAATATGGATTATGTGGAGTCTACGGTCATCATAGACCCGCTCTTAGAGGAATCCCAGAAAAAGATCAACCGCCGGATCCGGTCACTGGACATGGAACGATCCGGGGAACGGGACAGAAACAGGCTCAGAATTTTGGATGGAAAGATTGCGGATGCAGAGCGGTGGGCCAGACAGATCGACTCTGACCAGTCAACCCTGTTTGAAACATATTTTCTATTCTTGATCCGCGCGGAAAGCTTAAAGCTTTTAACAGAACGGATTTCCGAGTTTATTTCCATGGGAAAGGGGATTGGTTTTCGTTCCTGTTATGCGATGCATAAGGAGGCTTTTTTAACATCCCTCCCACTTAATGAGATATTTGAAGCAAAAATATCTGTCGGGAAAAATCTGAGTGTGAGTAAAAAGCCGATCAAGGGACATATTTTAAGCCAGGCCTATTTATCCCTGATCTTTAACCACACGACGAGCGAATATTTTCATGAAAAGGGCTGCGTATTTGGGAGGTCTATCTACTCTGGAATGCCGGTTACGTTTGACCCGTTTGATAAGACTCATTTTTCCTACGGAGCCGTGATTGCAGGACAGTCCGGGTACGGAAAGTCGGCAACCGTGAAGCAGCTTTTTTCCAGGCAGGTGGATTTCGGCGTGCATATCGCGAACATTGACTATGAACCGCTTCCTGGCGATGGAAAGAGAGGTGAGTATTCTATAGTGGCAGAAGCAGTAGGAGGAGTCAATTATCTGATCTCCAATTATTCCGACTCCCAACTTAATTTTTTCGAGATTAGCGATGAGTATGAATATAACCGGGCAACCGGAGAGGAGATACCAACACTATATCTGGAAGAAAAGATCGTGGACATGACGAATATCCTGATGGTACTGGCAACCAGCTTTACGACCAATGGCATGGTTGGTGAATTTGAGCCGACGGAATATTCCCGCATTAAATCCATTATTTCAAAGAATGTAAGGAAAATCTATGCTGACTGCGGCCTTCGGGACAAGGATGCAGCGTCTCTTTATGAAACGGTGCCAGCATCCGGAGGATCCTTTGGGTCAGGGCGGAGAAAGAAGCGGCTGCCCCAGATGCATGATTTTTATCGTGCAATATTATTGGATGCGCGGGAGAATGTGGACAACTTCAAAGAAAACGCGTTCTCCCTCCTGTTGGATATATTTGAGGATCGCGTGCGTGAAATGTATTACTGTCCTCATTGCATGAAGGAATTCACAAGAGAAGAGCTGTCCACATTAAAAAGAACCGAGAGAGGTGCCCATGTCTGTAATAATCATGAAGAAGGCAAGATCTATTATCTGCGGGAAATTCATGGCAGTCAGGCATACCTAGATTGCCAGTCCACACTTTCTATTGATATGTCGCTGCCGTTTCATAATTTTGATCTGTCGCAGATCACAGATGAGACGGAGCGTATTAACATGATCATGGTCGTGCAGTCTTATATTGAAGAAAACTTTATCAAGAAAAACTCTACCAATCCGAATAAGGCCCGGAAACTCATAGTGTCCACCGATGAGGCACACCGTATCCTGAAATTTGAAGGAGCACGCATGTTTGAGAATGCCCTATACCGCGTAGCGCGTAAACGTCATACAGCTCCATGGCTGATCCTCCAGTCCGTAAAGGACTTTGCAAAATACCAGGATACAGAGGAGATCTTAAAATCCACGGAGACCTTTATGCTGTTTCGCCATAACTATCTGGATGGGCAGTACATCAAAGATACTACAAACCTTACCCAGTCCCAGGTAGATACGGTACTTAATCTGGGCGGTACATCCGAGGCGAAAAAATATGGAGAGCTATGTCTGGTTGACATTCCTACGAAGCGCGCAGTGTTCATCCAGGCGGATTATCTAAAAGACAGCGAGTTTGATGTAGTGGAAACAGACGTAGAAAAGATTGCAGAACACGCAAGGATGAAACAGGGGGCATGAAGCAAATGAAACATATGCAGAACATCAGCAGAAAAACAATCCAGCTGCTGCTTCTTATATTTGTACTTACATTCTGCATGGTACCGGTATCTTCTTATGCGGATGGGCCGTGGACGGACCGTGCGGACCAGAGTATTTATGATTCCGCCGGGGACGCACCTGATTCCAGTACACCGGACATGCTGGACGGAGGAATTTTCGCCGAACTGCTGGGGGAGTTTTGTATAGGAATTGGTGACGGGCTGAATTTTTTGCTGACTTCTTTTGGGTGTGACTTAAACGCGATCATATTCGGAAGAGTGGGAGGTGCCTCTGCCCGTACTGGGGACGTGGCGCTGTTTTCCTTTGACATGGGGACTGGCAACATATATGGCCTGGTGGGTATGGCGATGTATGGGTACCTGCGGAACCTGGTTTTTACGCTTATGGTGCCAGTATTCTTATACTACCTGGTTGGTTTCCTCTACTCAAATGGCAATCCGCGGGTCAAGGAACGGCTGCTGGGCATGACAAAACTATTTGTTGCTAGCAGTATTGGTTTTATTCTGTTCCCCCAGCTTCTTGGAATTGCGTTATATCTGAGAGATGCCATGCTCCATGCGATCATGACTGGAAGCCAGTCGATGATCCTTAAGGTGGCGGATAGTGTTGGCTCCGGCGTCAACATGGGGGATAATTCCTATGCCTTTTTCTTTGGTTCGGGAGGAGACTACAACCTGATCAGCCAGTTTCGTGCAATGGCAAAACCAAACGGCAAGGTCGTGTTTATCAATTCGATGTTATATGTAGGTGCGGTTGTTTATCAGGCGTATCTGGCCGTCTGCTATATTTCCGCTGCCGTCTGCATGGTGGTTTTGGTTCTGCTGTTTCCATTTGCCGCATTGTTTGAAATGGTCGAGCGGGGAACGATATCCAACTGGATGCGGCAGGTGCTGGGAATTTTATTAAACCCGGTGATCGATTCCTGCCTGCTGCTTATCCCCATGTTTTTTATGATCATCGGGACGGCCCAGGAAAGTAAAGGTTATGCCCTGATTGCACTCATTATCTGTGGCTGTATCATACCGGCGCGGGGGGTCATCCGTGGGTTTCTTCATATCGGAAATGGAATGGGAATGGAGCTTGCCGGGTTTGGAACCATTATGGGGGCCACAAGCCTGATGCGATCCATTGGAAGCGGGATTGGAGCAGCGGCCGGTGCGCTGGCCCATGCGTCCTCTGACGCAAAATCCGATAAGAGGAACGCGGATATGATGGATGATCTAGCAGATGTTCAGAAAAAGAAAGACCTGGAAGATGTAAATAAGGGCGAGGAACTCCAGAGTGAAATGGAAGATATCATAGGCAATCATCCGGATTTGAATGCGGATGATGCGGATACATCCTTCGCTTTTGGCTATCGGCCTACACCGAAAGAGGACATACATGAGAAAAGCCCTCATGCCCAGGCAGCAGCGACCGCGCAGAATATTGCCAGTGGTATTGATGCCATCGGAAGAAAGAAGGATTCTTTAAATGAGGATATCCGCTCCAATGATTCTAAAATTGCGTCCATTGGGGAAGAAATTGCCATGGATAATGAACAGATTGCGTCTATGAAGGCTGAAAAACAGGCGATCCAGGCGGAGCAGAATGAACAGAAAAAACGGGGGGATACCCCATCGGCGGATGGATATGCGAGGATTCGGGAACTGGATCAGGGAATTGGCGAAGCGGAGCATTCGCGGTCCATCCGTATGGAAGAACAGTCCAGGCTCCGCGGTGAGAATGCCCGGACGAAGGAGGAAATTGGACGTATTGATGCTCTGTCGGCCAGGGCCCGGAGTGCGATTTCACCATCCAGAAGCAGCTTTGGAGGCGGTGTGAGCGGACTAGGAAGTGGTATATCACAAGAAGAGCAGGAAATACTGGATCAATATGCAACCATTGATAATTTTGAGTCTCCGCAGTTTAAAAATATATCCCTGGAACGGAAAGCGGCGCTGTACCGGGAAAGAGCTGCAAAGACCAGGGTGAGAGGTGCGACAACCGCGGCAGGCACCATGGCCGGGATGACCTTTGGGGCAACGGCCGGGATGGCCATGACCGCATTCAGTTCTCCGGCAGCAAAGATGCAGATGACGGCCATAGGCGGCACAATGGGTGCAAATGCCGGAAGCATCTTGGGCGAAGTTATGGCCGAGCCGGTATATGAAGGCGGTGTCGAACTTGTAAGAATGGGAGGCCCTCTTCTGCAGAAAGGTGCAACAATCCTGAAAGACAAGGCAGAAGCCTACAGAAACAATCCGGAAGGACTGAATGTTTACGAAGAGGAGCCGCAAAAAATGTTGGAAGTAAATGTGCATTCCTCATCAAAGCCGGCTGTTACGACCGTATCCCAGTCACAGGATAATAATCAGTCATCCGTAGAGACGGTTTCAGGGCCGGGATCAAAGGAACAGCCGTCCTATCAGTCAGAAGTGGAAGCAGTAGGAAAAGATGCGGGAGCACAGTCTGGGCCGCAGGTGACTTATACAGAAACGGTTTCAGATGAAGATGCAGCGATCATGCAGCAATTCTATGAGGCAGAAATCCAAAAGCCTGAATTTCGCAGAACTATGCACCATGCGTATACGGACAGCGCGGTGAGTGCAAGGCAGGTTTATTCAGGTCTTAAAAACAGCATGGTAAATGCCACAAAAGAGGAACGTGCGGTTGCGAATGAGCAGATCATTGAAACAGCTTTTATGCAGTATACGAACACGATATTGGATAGTCTGGATACTCCGGAGCATGTGGATCAGATCACATATCAGCAGGCGGTGGAAGACCGGCTACGGGAAGATGAACGCGGCCGGATAGAAAAATATTTAAGGAGTAAACATTTATTGTTTTAACGGAGGAGTATGAACATATTTACAAAAAGGATACAAATGAGGAAACAGAAACGGCTGAAACGAAAAAGTCTGGAAACAGAACGAATAAAAGCACAGCATGGCCTGGAGGATTCAACGGATATCATCATTGTGGAGCATCCCGATACGTTCTCCGTTATAATCCAGGCAGCCGGGCAGATTGTGCGGTTTTTTGCAGCCACTATTTTTATCGGGTTCTGCCTGCTTGGGCTTGCGTCCGTATGTTTCCCGGGACCGCGCAAAGAAATGGTGGAAATCGGGATCGCACTGATCACACAGCTGCGGGAGTATCTTCCGTTTCTGAATGCAATTTTTTGGAGGTAGATTATGGCAAGACCAGTTCGGACTTCGAACTTATTAAAGGAAACGGCTGCGGATCATGAAAATCTGGACAGGATGGCAGACCAGGAAAGATTGGCGGTCAATAGGGCAGCCACTCAACCGCCTGTTCAGGAAAATGAATCCGTAATAGAGAAAGCAGAGGAAAAAGAGCCGTCTGTACAGGAAAAACTGGATGCGATCCTTCCGGATGACTTTTTTGGTGAATTTGAGGATCTGTTTAATAGTGAAGATGTCTATATAAAAGAGCAGATAAAACAGGATATGTCGCCGGATATTTTGCTGAAGGCCCCTGCAACTGTGACTGACGATGGGGCAGCGCAGGCGGTTTCAGAAGCAGCAGAAGAAAAAGCTGATGAAGAAGAAATTGCCCAGGCAGTCAACGAAAATACTGCTGAAAAAACGGGCAAAGAGATTTCTGTAGAGGCAGTAGAGAAAGCAGAGGAAGCGTTAAGACTAGAACCAGCTGCGGCCAAAACAGAAAAAATGCCAGACCCTTTGCCGGATACCCAGACACAGGAACCCAAACCCACAGTGACTGCCGGTAGAAAAGCTTTGGTAGAACCCATTCCAGAAACACGGGAACCGGAGAAAGTTATCAGACGTATGCCGGCGGAAGAGGATCTAACGCCAATGCATACGATAAACAGGGCAGTCCGGCGGACCTATAAACAGATCGGTTTAAGCCAGCCGGTTACAAGCGTGTCATTGCAGCAGATGACGATCTCTGTATATTCCCCAAAAGGTGGCGTAGGGAAATCCACCATTGTGAGGGAATTAGCCCATGTCTTATCGGATATGAAGAGAAATGGAAGACGGCTTAAAATTTTGGTGCTTGATGCAGACTGGGAATTTGGGGATGTGGACAGTGCGTTTGGTATCTGCCCATCACCCAATGTAATGGACTGGGTAAAACGGATCTGTAAAGACCGAGAGTGTCTGGGATACATTCCGGCCTATTCGCCGGTGGACATCGTATCCAGATATGTAATCGAATACGATGATCAGATTCATATCCTGGCCGGAAGTGATAATGCAATGGAAGCGGCGCGTCTGGATTGTGGCATTGCAGAGGCGATTATGGATAATCTGCGACGCTGCGATTATGACCTGATCTTGGTTGACAATTGCAACACCTTAAAGGATACGACCGTCATTCCACTGGAAAAATCGGATCTGATCCTGCTGATCCTTTCACTGGACACCTCCACGGTGCAGGATGCCCGCAATTTTCTGGATGCGCTCAGTGAATTTCGGATAGAAAAATCAAATATCCGAATGGTTATAAACCAGGTGCCGCTTGATGATAAAAAATGTGAGCTTGGCATATCCCATGTGGCCAGAATCCTTAATATGGAACCGACCTGTATCATTCATACAAATCAGGATGCCAGAAGTTTTGCGAATGTCGGGGAAGCAGCATCAAGTGATAAAAGATCCCTGTTTTCAAAAGAAATCAGAGCCCTTGCCAGGATAGCAGTCGCGGTAGATGAAGAACCGGAGAAGCCAGACAAGGGTTCCGGGGGATTTTGGCGCAGACTATTTGGCAGAAAGAGGTGAGTATGGAAAAGGAATTAGACCTTCTGATCGCAACGGAAATGAGTGGAGACGGCGATTCGGTAGCAGAAGAACTTCGGAGTGTATTTGCAAAACGCGGAGTCACGGTCCACAGAATAGAATTTCGCTCTGGAAAAGACAGTGTGATCCGGTCTGTCCGGGCCAATCCACAAATACACGCGGTGGTACTCAGCCAGTACCAGGATCAGGAAAAACTTTCCCCGCGCGACATTGATCAGATCTGCTCTACGGCGGAAGGTAATCTGCAGGTTTTTGTGGTAGTGTCTGAGATGCGTGGCAGTGACTATATGAAAGAAATTGAAAGCCTGGGAATTTATACGGCCGTCTATCAGGAAGATGCCAGTTTTGAAAAAATCGCAGAATGGTACTGCAACGGCCGGACGAAAAAAGAGGCCCGGGCATATTACGGGGTCGCCGGAGGTGACCATGTGGTCCAGTATCGCAACATGGACGTGAATGCCAGTATCCAGTATCTTTTGGAATATGACGGATCGTACACGGACCTGATCCAGAGAATGTCTGTACTGGTAAATGGGATTCCGGCCAGTCAGGTGGCATCTATCGTCTGCCAGCTCCCGGATCCTATATGTGATATGTTAAAACGGGAGCCGCGCTTTGCCCTGATCTGTCAGATGGCGGAAGAACAGTATGCATACCTTTATAAGCCTTCCGGTCAGCCAGAGAAAGAGGATGCAGGGGAAAAAGCGGACACGGCAGGGGAAGAGCAGCCGAAGAATAAGGCAATACGGCGATTTTTAAGAAGAAAACAGGAGAAAGAGACAGAATGTAAACCGGCAAAGAGGCAGGCATGTGAGATCGGGGTTATGGCGACCAACATAGGGGTTGGATGCACAACCATTTCCATTCTTCTTGCTAATACACTGGCACATGAGGGAAAGCGCGCTGCGATCGTTGAACTGGATGATGCGGATGGATGCTTTGAGCAACTCTGCCGCCAGGAGCGGGAGGAAGAGCAGGTGGATGGGATCACAAAGTTTGCAATCGGAACGCTGGATTACTATTACCATGTTCCGCTTCAGAAATTCCAGCTGGACTATAAGCCCTTATATGATTTTATTGTCTATGATTTTGGGTGTCTGGACCAGAAAACGATTTTTCATGTGTATGCGAAGATGCAAAACCGCTTCATTGTAACATCAAAGGCAGAATGGAAACAGCATGAATTAAAAGAACTTCTGAAAGATATAAAGGGAATGCCTGGGGAAGATGAGTGCAAGGTACTGATCAGTTCCCACTGTGTCGGTTCGGACTTTGGAGATGTAAAGGAACTTTTGCCGGAGAATACGGTCCTTGCAGCAATTCCATATGAGAGCAATCCATTTTATCCAGGAAAAGCGTGCAGGCAGATCTTTTTAAAACTTCTGGATGGTACATACAAGGAAGAAAAATATAAAAGGAGCAATTCTGTTGAGCAGCGTTTTTCAGAACGGCCGCGGGACTTTAAAAAATTTGGGTTCCGGATAGTGACGGGAGCGCTGTTAGTGGCATGTATGGGATTTATGGTATCGGCCTGCAGCGCAAACAACAGGTATAACCGGATGGTCACGAAGGCAGATACATTCATTACAGGACTTGAGGAAGAAAACCGGCAGGCGGAAGATGAACTGCAAAAGAAAGAAAAGGAATTAAAGGCCCTGGAGCATGAGGTATATTATGCGCAAACTGACATTCCGGCCGGCCAGCTGATAAGTGGAGATATGGTTAAAAAGGAGATTGTGCAGACAGAATTTGATGACAGTTTCTTTATCAATGCTGCGGATTTGGGAAGTGTGGCCGCCAGTATACCGATCAAAGCTGGAACGCCACTTATGAAAGCATTCACTGGTCAGGTGCTCCAGGATCCGCAAGATGGTGATAATGATCTGCCTGATCTGGCAAATCTTGAGGATATTGGAATGGAAGGAGTGGAGAGTGCAGATGGTGATTAAGCCCTGGTGCAGGTATTTTACAGGAAAATTTATCAGAGCATGGCCGGTAATTATTTTGCATGCTCCGGATATGAATGAAAAACTCTGGGATAAGAAACGGAAGCTGGAGGATGCGTATGACCGCGTCATGTCGGAACTGGAGGATTATAGTGGGCCCACTTATGGAGGGGTTACGGAAACGGTGTTTGCGTTGTTTGAACATTTTTACAGGAAGGTGCGGATGCTGGCGTTGCCGGTGAGTGGCTTTTCTCTGGTCATTGGTTTTTTGCTTCTATTACTGGTGCGGAGGGACAAGCTGTTGTTTCGCAGGATTTTTTTGACATTTATTGTGGGAATTCCGGGATTTTTTCTCCTGTTTACCTGGGGAATCGGAATATTATTAAATTAAGAAGAGAGGACAAATATATGAGTGAGAACGGAACCGGATTAGAATTATTAGGATTTTTAGGAGGAACCGCGAAATCTAAGGAGGCAGAAGCCCAGAAAAAACTGGATCAGTATGAATACCTGATGGAAAAGGGAGAACTTTTGACGGACATCCGGTTTACACAGGAAATCAAGGACAAGGGATTGCAGGCATATGACGGGGATGTTCAGCTGATCATGCCGACAGAGGAATCCACGCTGTATAAAGGGATTTTCGGTTCAACCTATCTGCTGGAGCGCTGCTACAACGTGAAGATCACCAAACTTGACCGGGAAACAATGACGGTTTACCTAAGTTACCGGGCCGCGCAGGCGGAATACCGGCCGGCAGCTCTGGAGAAGATAAAAAAATCCATAGAGGCAGGGGAAGAGTTAGAAGTAAAAGCTATCGTGGTCCTGTGCCGGGAACTTCAGAATTACATTGTGGTTGATCTTTTAGGGCTTTCAATACCAGGTGTGCTTCCATTTTCGGAATGGATCCATGGATATGCGGCAAATATCAAGGAGCAGGCAGTTTCAGGAAAAATCATTGATGTGAAGATCAAAGGCTACACGAATAAGTCCACAGAAGAAGAGCCGCGGTTCCTTGTTTCCAGAAGAGATTGTGTAAAATCTGAATGGGTCGGTATTGAGGAACGCTTCCCGCTGCATAGCAACATTATCATTGAGTGTGTGGAGATGCAGGGGAAGAACTGGATCGGCAAAATTCCGGGAGTTCCCAATATTTCTGTATACTGTTTTTACCCGAACCGTCTATCTCCGACAACAGGCGGGCCGATCATCATCAAGATTGGAGGGCAATATTCCTGCTTTGTGGCAGCCATTGATGCAGAGAAATGTATATTCCGTGCCAGGGTGAAGGATATGGTGGATCGGAGTTAAAATAGAACAAAAATTATGAAATAATGAAAGATATTTATGCCTGAATAGCAATACTACATCAAAATTTTTTATTAAATTTTATATCTAATTTTCGATTATCCGCATAAACACTATACTTTCAAGTATTT
>ENA-OPSK01000211-OPSK01000211.1-human-gut-metagenome-genome-assembly--contig:-NODE-211-length-52834-cov-6.951250_pt1 | contig 52834 bp, 33 predicted proteins | sample MGYA00241807_ERZ501905 | MGnify/ENA primary metagenome ERZ501905 (study PRJEB25962, sample SAMEA2042111) | human gut metagenome | biome: human gut; feature: human-associated habitat; material: faeces...
TATACAAGAGCGATGGAACGGAGGAGTACACGGACGCGGAAGTGCGGCTGATGAAAGACGTGGCTGAGCGCTACTGTACGCCGGCGTTCATCGACGGGCTGCGCGCGCAAACGGAGCAGAAGGAAGGAGGATGTGATGAAAGTGCTATATAACAAGGTAATCCCCTTCAAGGGCTACAAGTGCGTGAACCTGCTGGGCGTGCTGTTCGTGCGCGAGGGTTGCACGATGTCGGCCACGGACTATAACCACGAGGCCATCCACACTGCGCAGATGAAGGAACTTTTGTATGTGCTTTTCTACCTGCTGTACGTGCTGGAGTGGCTGTGGCGCCTGGCGCGGCTTGGCGACGCGAAGGCGGCGTACCGTGCAATCAGCTTCGAGCGTGAGGCATACGCCCACGAGTGCGAGGCGGGCTACTTGGAGACGAGAAAGAAGTTCAACCAATATAAAACGAATTGACTATGGCCATGACACAGGAAGACATACAGCAGGTGCTCAACGCGATGAAGGCGGAGAGCCAGGGCGTGCAGGAACTGGAAACGGTGACCTCGCTGAACGGGGTGAATTCGCTGCCCGGCGTGAAGGGCGAGAAAGTGGTGAGCGTGCCGATAGAGCTGTTGGAGAAACCGGCGAAGGACGCGGCGGCGAAGGCGGAGACTGCGGCGAGCGACGCCGCGAGTATGGCCCGGCAGGCGGAGAACTCGGCGATGGTGGCCGAGGGAGCGGCCGAAACGGCACACGCGGCTGCGGAGGCTGCCACGGCGGCCGCGGGCAAGGCGAACGAGGCCGCGACGTCATACGAAGGCACGGCCAAGGCCGCCTTGAAAGGTGCGACGGCGAGGTTCGGGAGTATCGTGGACGACTTGGGTGAAGACCCGACGCTGAACGGCAGCACAGACAAGAGCTACCCGGCGGAGGATGTGGTCTACTGCACAAGCCGTAGGCAATTCCTCGTAAACGACAAGGGCTGGTATACGGAATGGGCGGAGAGCGGCCTGTACAACGGGTCGGACTACGAGGCCCTGAAGGACAAGACGTACATCTGCGGCGACACGCTCTATGTGTGGAGCGACGAGGAGAATGACCTTGTGAAGGCAAGCGGCGGCGGAAGCGGCAGCGGTTTCTACAACGTGACGCAGCTGCACCCGCTCCCATCCGGCTACTACACGAAGGAGACGGCCGTGGCGGCTTTGGCAGGCGCCGACATAGCTGACGAGGCGAAGCCGGGCATGGTGATAACATTCGAGGCCGGCGCAGGCAAATGGGAGGACTACCGCTTTGAGGGGACTGACACCTCGTCCTTCCTGACAGCCTCGGCGTGGAACCGCTACGGCGGCGGTGACGCGATAAAGAGAATCAGGGTGACGAAAGGCACGTCCACCGAGGAGCTGGCCCCTGACGGCCAGGGAGTGGCCAGCCTGGACATCCCGGTGGTGGAGGTGGACCAGGCCGTGAACGAGAACTCTACGAACCCGGTGAGCGGCAAGGGCGTGGCGGCGAAGATAAACGAGAAGGCGTCCACCTACGGCGCGGCCCTGCAGCTGAACGAAATAGGCGAGGGAGACGACAAGGCCTACTCCGTGAGCCTGCTGAACGAGGCGGGCGAGGTGGTCAGCACGACAGACATGTTCACTGGAGGCGGCGGTGGCGGCACCGTTGCCACGACGAGGGTGAGCCTGACGCGCGTCACCCCGAACAAGACGGTGAAGCTGGGAGACAAGGTGGAGCTGGCATACAAATACGACCAGACGGACACGGCAACGGGCGAGAGCACGGGCAACCCGGGGCGCGTGACAGTAACCATCACGCAAGGTGCAAACAGCAACACGCTTACGCAGACTGTTGCGGCTGGAAGCACGAACACCATAGACGTAAGCAAGTATATGGGCGTGGGCACCAACACTGTGCGTGTCCGTGTTGAGGTCGGCGAAGGAGCCGAGATGCAGGTGGCGCAGGTCACGTGGAGCATAAACGTGGTGCAGCTCACGCTGAGCAGCTCGTTCAACATAGCCACTGCCATAACGAGAGGACAGACTCTCAGCGTGCCCTACGCCCTGAGCGGTGCCGGCACGAAGACCCTGCGCTGCTATGTGGACGGCACGGACACCGAGGACAGGAGCATCACCAGCTCGACGGCCAACGGGTCTTTCAGCATAGCGACGACCAACCTGGCGCATGGCACCCACACGGTGCAGCTCGTGGTGGAGCTGGAACTGTCGGACGGCAACACCATCAAGTCGAACAGCATCCTCTTCGCCGTGGGCGTCAGGGAAGCCGGGAACAACACCCCGCTGGTGTCCGCAAGGTTCGACTATGCGGACGGGTCGGTCATCGAAAATGGCCAAACGCCTTACATCCCGACGAAGCAGTACGACAGCTACACGCTGCAATATGCTGCATATAACCCCAAGGAAACCCCGACACGGGCGGACGTATATGTAGGGAGCACGCTGGCATCTTCCGCCTCCGTGCCGTTCACGGCGCAGAGCCTGACGCTGCGCGCCTCCAACTACGGCGAGGAGCAGTGCCGGATTGTGGTGGGTGACACGACATACAACTTCCGGCTTATCGCGGAGAAGAGCGACCTGAACCTCAGCGAGCCGACGGACGGCCTGACGCTGAAACTTTCGGCGCAGGGACGCAGCAACAGTGACGTGAACCGCGAGGAATGGACTTATAATGGCATCCGGACAGTGTTCGAAGGCTTCAAGTGGGGCGGCGACGGCTGGATGGCTGGCGCCTTGCGCCTGACCGACACGGCAAGGGCCACGGTACGTCACCGTCCGCTGGCGCAACCCGAGCAGAACGTGACTAACGCGATGGCCTTCATCGTAAAGTACAAGGTTAGCGAGGTTGTGGACGAAGATGCGGAGGTGATACGCTGTATGGATGCGGACGGAACCGGCTTCGTCATCACGGCGCAGGAGGCACGTATGGTGACGAGGGGCAAGAGCGAGCTGTCGATGAAGATGGCGGCGGGCGAGGTGTACGAGGTGGCCTTCGTAAGCTTCCCTAAGAGCGTTGACGGTTCGTCTGACTACGAGAAGCTGAACAGCGAGATGGTATATTTGTTCATCAACGGCATCATGTCGGGTTCTGTGCAGAGGGCTACATCGGACAGCGTGTACCAGGCCACCCCGGCGTACATAGAGTTCGGCGCAGAAGGAGCGACAACTGACGTGTACCTGATTAGGGCATACAACACATACCTGAGCGACGCGCAGGTGCTGGACACCTATCTGGTAGACCAGGACAGCACGGACGAGATGATGGCTCTGTACGAGGCGAACGACGTGATAGACGAGAACGGGAACGTGACGGTTGACAGCGTGCCCGACGGGATGCGGTATATCATCATCACCGGGCGGCAGGACAACGGAGTAGCCACAGTGCTGCAGGCTGCCGTGAACAACGACAAAGACCCGAAGTATGACGTGGACGACATGCTCTGCGTGGTGAAGGGCAACCAGTCGCTGAACTTCCACCTCGTGGGCGGCTGCATCCGCCTGCAAGGCACGTCGTCGCTGGCGTATCCGATAAAAAACTACCGCATCTACTTCAAGAACGCTTCGAAAGTGGCCGGGCAGCTCTACCTGGGCTGCGACGAGCAGGGCGTGGGCGGCGAGCTGCAGGAGGAGGCAGTCTACTCGTTCCGTCCGGCATCCGGCTCACAGAAACAGGCCGCCCCGGTGGACTGCTTCTGCCTGAAGGCGGACTATGCGGAAAGCTCCTCCTCGCACAATACCGGTATGGCGAAAATTGTGCAGAACGTGCTGACGGCAGCAGGAGAGCTGACACCGGCGCAGAAGCACTGCGACGAAAGCTACCAGTACGACGTGCGTACAACGATAGACGGCGAGCCGTGCTACCTGTTCTACCGCGGCACGACAGACGAGACGCCGCAGTTCCTTGGCAAGTTCAACTTCAACAACGACAAGAGCACGGAGGCCGTGTTCGGCTTCCTGGACATACCGGGCTACCACGACCAGGAATGGGTGACGGAGAAGTTCGGCGGACAGAACCCGACGGAATGCTGGGAATTCCTGAACAACGACTATCCGATGGGCATGTTCCTTGACGACGACTTCACGACGAAGGGGGATGACGGCACACCTAATTGGATGAAAGTGTTTGAGGCACGCTTCCCTGATGATGACGACATCAATGCCCAGTATGAGGCCGGCACGAAAATTCCAACCAATCTGCAAAGGGTTGTATCGTGGGTAAAGTCCACCCAAAACGATGGAGCGAAATTCAAAGCCGAACTGGCCGACTATTTTGATGTGGATTACCTTTGCGACTACTATATGTTTACGGACATTATGGGATGTGTTGACCAACGTGTGAAGAACATGATGATGGCGTTTTGGTATGACCCGGACAAGGACAAGACGCTTGCCTACATGATATTTTACGATTGCGATACAATCCTTGGTGTACGTAATGACGGACGTCTGAAGTATAATTGGGATGTGGACGAAAATACCACGGACCCCGAACTTAGTACGGACGAAAAGACCGTATATGCCTATGCAGGGCATGACAGTGTGCTGTGGAAGAACTTACGTGAGCAATTTCCTGATAAACTGGAAGCGGCATACAAGCGCATAAGGGAACGGATGTCGAACTCTACAATCTTCAATATGTTCGACACGGAGCAGTCGGCCAAGTTCTGCGAGCGCATATACAACTTGGATGCCCAAAACAAATATGTAGAGCCTAAGACGCTGGGCGTGGAAGTAAACCAAGACGGAAGTGTCACCAATGTGAAATATTCCTATCTGGAGGCCATGCAGGGAAACCGTAAGGCGCACCGCCATTGGTGGGTGACAAACAGAATGGGGCTTTTTGATGCACGGTACAGTGCTGGGCAATACACGGCCACGGACATCAGCTTCAAGGGTAACAGCGCGGCAGGAGCGACTGTGAGGGCAACCCCTGCGCGTGACTTCTATTTTGAGTTCAGGCGTGAGGGCGATACGATGACCCACGATGCAGTCGCAAAAAACACTGAATGGAGCTACACCTACGGACAAATGGCGAACATCGGTACAATCTTCCATCTATACGGTGGCGAATGGATGAAGAAATTGGACTTGGGTGACTGGGGAGGTTTCACTGACATGTCGTTGCCTAATCTGCCAGTATTGGAGGAACTTGTCCTTGGCAACAGCTCAAAGACCTATGCTCTGACCGAACTTGTATTGGGAACAAAGTTGCCAATGTTGCGGAAATTGGACGTGGTGAATTATACAAATTTGCCGAGCTTAGACCTTTCGGGCTGTAACCGTTTGGAAGAAGTGAACGCGTCGGGCTGTACGGCATTGAGCACAATCACCTTTGCCGAGGGAGCTGCGGTGAACAGGCTGCACCTTCCAGCGAACTTCCAGACGCTTACGTTGCGCTCGATGCAGTATATAAAGTGGAGTGCGATAACTTTTGACAACAAGCGGAACCTGACCGGCATCTGGATAGAGAACTGTGCCCTCATAGACGGACTGTCGGTGTTCAAGGAAATGTTCGCGCTGAAAGGCAAGCTGAAATATGTCCGCATCACCGGCCTGGAGCTTGAGGGCGACGGCAGCGACCTGAAGGAGTGGTACGAGGCAGGGCTTGGCGGCTTCGACGCAACCGGAAACACCACGAACACGCGGTGCAAGCTCGTCGGCACGTACAGGCTGACGAAGTACCTGGACGACGACACCTTCAACAAATATGCGGAGCGCTTCGACGAGCTGAACATCCGGCAGCCGCAGTACACGATGATAGAGTTTGACGACACGGTGAGCGACGACGCGAACGTGAGCAACCCCGACAACGAAACCGGGTACAAGTACGGCAACGCCTACGCGCCCAGCGGCCATATCACGGCCATCCTGGCGAAACGGCACCGTGCACTGGCCAAGGTGACGAAGAAGCCCACCACGCGCACAATCAACATCGCCAACGTGGAGACCACGGCCAACAACTTCGACGGCGAGATGACTTACTATCCGCTGGACGATGCAGACAGCAACAAGTATGCCGACGGTACAGCCGCCAAACTGGACGGCACGGAGGGCGACTGGATGATGTACGAACCCTTCTTCTGGAGCAAGGGAATAAACGACTACTTCGGCGGCAAGCACTACGGTTGCTACAGCTCCAACGGGCCTGACGACATGCCTGACGTGCCGGTGGCCACCGTGCTCACCCTGGAAGACATCAAGGGCAGCGGCGGCTGCCAGTCCGGGCGCAAGCTGATGACGGGCAAGGGCAGTCTGGAGAACGCCTACAGCACCGACAGCGCCTACTCGGTGTGCAAGGTGGAGGTGTCCGGCTACAAGCGCGTCAGGTTTCCCGGCGTGCCGGGCAGCAATCTGGTAGGCTCCCTGTTCACGGACGCTGTCGGCGGCATCCTGGAGGAAATCATCGTGCCGACGCTGAGCAGCCGCTTCGAGGCCGGGATGTACCTGATAAGGGATGTGCCGGAGAATGCCGCGTTCCTTTATTTCTCAATCCTGAACACGGCCGAGTTTGACAAGGTTGTTCTGAGCAACAGCGACAAGATAGAGGACATGGAACCCGACTGGGTGGCCAACGACGAGCACCTGTGTGCGGTGGTGGGCAGCAGCATCGTGGGCTCGAAGCTGCGCGCCTGCATCACCGGCGGCAGTACGGCCGCGAGCCTGTCCTGGACGGACTTCCACTATTACAGCCAGCAGCGCGGCATGCAGCAGATCGACGCGCTGATGCACTTCCGCATCGCCAACCTGTTCTACGCCAAGTACGGTCGCCGGGACAGCCAGGAGCAGTGCGGCGCGGGCCAGCACACGAACAGCCGCGTGACGGGCGGCACGGCCGGGCACGGCATGACGGACACCATCGGCTACGAAGAAGCGTCGAAGATAAACCCGAACGTGACGAACTCGATGATAGACAACCTTGTCCACCAGTACGCCTGGTACAAGGGCGAGGACGACTACGGCGAAGCCTCCGTGACGCAGGTGAACAACACCAGCTGCCTGGGCTACGAGGACATCTTCGGCAACAAATATGACATGATGGATTGGGTAGACCTCCCCAACGACAGCGGGAACAGCGGCAAGTGGCGCATCTGGCTGCCCGACGGCACACAGGTGATGATCAAGGGCATGACCAGCAACGACTGGTGGATAACCGCCGTGGCGCACGGCAAGTACATGGCCGTGGTGCCGGTCGGCAGCGTGAACGGCTCGTCCTCGACACATTACTGTGACAAGTATTGGATAAGCACTTCAGCAGGCCGTGTGGTCTATCGCGGGTACTTCAATGCGAACGCGTATGGCGGTGTGTCGAATGCGAATGCGAATTTCGATGCGTCGAACACGAACACGAATGTCGGCTCGCGCCTGGAAATCAATGAATCGGCGTACAGCGCCGGGGACGTGTCCCCAATGCGGTGCCGAGGGAGGCAAGCCCCAGCAACAGCGCATGGTTTGTATGAACCTGTAAGGCGGAAAGCTGAAAAACCACGTGTCGGGTGGAGTTTGGTAGGCCGGAAACGGCTCGAAGAAGTCAGGCCCGGGGAAAGGAAGGCCCTTATCTTCCATATTGTAGGACAAAATAACGGATGCTTATGCGCAGGGAAGGCCATATCGTGGAGGAGATAACGGAATACTCCAACATGTCGGACTCGTTCGACAGGGTGCTTCGCGGTTCCAAACGCAAGAGGAGCCGCCAGGGCCGCTACCTGCTTGCGCACAGGGACGAAGTGATCAGGGAACTGACGGAACGCATATCCTCCGGGACGTTCACCGTCAAGGACTACAGGGAGCGTGTCATCCGCGAGGGCGGCAAGGAACGCCGCATCCAGATCCTGACGATGAAGGACAGGATAGCCGTCCATGCCGTCATGGCCGTGGTGGACAGGCGCCTGAAGAAGCGCTTTATCCGCACCACCTCGGCCAGCATCAAGGGGCGTGGGATGCACGACCTGCTGGCGTACATCCGCCGCGACATGGAGGAAGACCCGGAAGGGACGCGGTTCTGCTACAAGTTCGACATCTCCAAGTTCTACGAGAGCGTCGGGCAGGACTTCGTCATGTACTGCGTGCGGCGCGTCTTCAAGGACGGGAAGCTCATCGCCATGCTCGACAACTTCACCCGGCTTATGCCGCATGGCATCAGCATCGGGCTCCGGAGTTCGCAGGGACTGGGCAACCTGCTTTTGTCTGTGTATTTGGACCATTATCTGAAGGACAGGTACGGTGTCCGCCATTTCTACCGCTATTGTGATGACGGCGTCGTGCTCGGTGAAACGAAAGCGGAATTGTGGGAGATTCGTGATGCCGTCCATGGGCAAGTGGAATCCGTCGGGCTTTCCGTAAAGCCCAATGAGCGGGTGTTCCCCGTGGGCGAGGGCATAGACTTCCTTGGGTATGTGATACGCCCGGACTACGTCCGGCTGCGCAAGCGCATCAAGCAGAAGTTCGCCCGAAAAATGCACGAGGTAAAATCGAGAAGGAGGCGTCGCGAGCTGGTGGCCAGCTTCTACGGCATGGCCAAGCACGCGGACTGCCACAAGTTGTTCAATAAATTAACAGGCAAAGACATGAGATCATTCAAGGATTTGAACGTCGCTTACAAGCCCGAGGACGGCAAGAAGCGATTTCCCGGGACGGTAGTGAGCATCCGGGAGCTGGTGAACCTGCCCATCGTGGTCAAGGACTTCGAGACGGGCATCAAGACGGAACAGGGCGAAGACCGCTGCATCGTGGCCATCGAGGTGAACGGCGAGGCGCGGAAGTTCTTCACCAACAGCGAAGAGATGAAGAACATCCTCGCGCAGGTAAGGGAAATCCCCGACGGGTTCCCGTTCGAGACCATCATCCGGACGGAAACCTTCGGGAAAGGTCGGACAAAGTATGTATTCAGTTAGGCAATGAAACGAGTGGAAGGAAGTGCCGGTGTGGCGTTGCTGGAATGCACGAACCCGGTAAAAGGCAAATGGCGCGTCCGTTGGGGCGTGGAGGCAAAGGAGGATGGAACCGCCACTTACATGGAGGAGGAACTTGACCGGAAGCCTGCGGCCTCGGACGTGGAAGGCATTATCTCGGGCAGCGGCGTGGACGCCCTGGACGGGGAACTGGAGACCATAGGATCGGCGTTGGGCTACGGCAGGGACGAGTTCGACAAGATGCTTGAGACGGCGCGTGCCGAACGCATCGCGTCCGATCCGCAGGCCCAGCTTATGGAAGCCATGCGCGGACAGATGTCGGAAAGGACGGACGTTGACGATGAAAAGGCGCTTATGCTGTCGAACATGTTCCACACGTTCTCCTACCTGTGCAAACGGGGAAAGGAGATAAAGGCCGGCACGGTGTTAAGGCACGGGAACAGGTTATGGCGGGCCGTGCAGACGCATACGCCGCTTTCAATCTATCCGCCGTCCATTGACACGGCGTCGCTTTACACCAAAGTGAACAAGTCGCACGCCGGTACGTTGGAAGATCCGATACCGTATGAGCAGAACATGGCGTTCGAGAAAGGCAAGTATTACAGCCAGTACGAGGTGGTTTACTTATGTATCCTGACCACTGTTAACGGTTATCCGAATGACCTGAAGGATTTGCCGACCATCGTACAGCCGGTATAAAAGGAAGAATCCCCACGGGGGAGGGATAGAAAAAAGCCCCCGGCCTGTTAAAACAGTCGTCTCACTTACTATTCAACATTGCACACCCAAGCGGCGCGCGGCCGGGGGCAAATGCCCTCTGCCACGCCACTTGGGTGTTTCGTTGTTTAATAAGTGAGACGTTGCAAAGGTACAAAATTTTGTGAATATGAAGGTGTTTGAACTGATAAACTTCAACCGGGAACTGCTTAAAAGGCTGCAAGAGGCCGGAATACGCCTCGATGACGCCCGGTATGTCGACTTGTATTCCGACTATTTGACCATGCACCGCAACGGTGACAAGGTGTCCTACATAGTGGCCGCATTGTCTGAAAAGTACGCCGTGAGCGAACGGAAAGTGTATGGGCTGTTGAAACGCTTCCAAAGCGACTGCAAGCCGTTTGCAGTATAAGCAGGGCGTTTTGTAGTGCCGATAATGTACCGGCAGCCTACCTTTGTGCAGTCATAAAACAAAGGAGGCAGAAATGAACAAATACCATCGCATCCTGGCGAAGATACTTTCAGAGGGGAAAGTACAGGAAAACAAGAAAGGCAGGATTCGCTACCTGCTGAACGAGCAGCTTTGCATGACCCCGGCAGACCTGCTCGACATATTCGAGGGGCATGGGATAGCACGCAAGAAGCTGAAGGATGAACTGAGGCTGTTCATGCAGGGCGAGCGTGATGTGGAGAAATACCGTGAAGCCGGCATTACCTGGTGGGACTATTGCGGCCATACGCTGGTGAACAGTTACCCGACATACTTTGAGAAGCTGCCGCCGCTTATAGCTAAAATCAATACGGAGAAACGCAACAGCAAGAACTATGTGCTTTTCTTGGGCGCGACAGGAGTGGAAAGCAACCAGGCACCCTGTCTTAGCCTGGTGCAGTTCCAGATAGAGGACGGATGCCTGGTGCTGTCGGCATACCAGCGAAGCTCCGATGCCAACCTTGGCCTGCCGGCCGACATATACCACCTGTATCTGATGGCGCGGCAGATAGAACTTCCCTTGAAGTCCATAACCCTGTATCTGGGCAATGTGCATATCTATGAGAACAACGAAGCGAAGACCCGTGACCTTCTGGGCGGCAAGGCGGATGTCAAATTTGAACTGAACGTATGAAAAGGAAACTTTATATGTCCGCTCCGCTGCCGTTTGTCGGGCAGAAGCGCATGTTTGCACGGGAATATATTAAGGTGCTGGAACAGTTCAAGGACAGTACCGTGTTTGTGGATTTGTTCGGTGGTTCAGGGCTGCTTTCGCAGATAACGAAAAGAATGCGCCCGGATGCCAAGGTTGTGTACAACGACTTCGACAACTACCGCAAGAGGCTGGAAAACATCCCACGGACAAACCTCCTGCTGGCAGGCTTCAGGCGGATAACGGAAGGCGTGCCAAGGCACAAGCCGATTACAGGGGAAGCGCGGGAAAGAATATACAGACGTATCGAGCAGGAGGAAAAAGAGTGGGGATATGTGGATTATATCACCATATCGTCCTCGCTCATGTTTTCCATGAAGTACAAGATGAGCCTGGAGGAGATGCGCAAGGAAGTCCTTTACAACAACATACGCAAGGCTGATTATTCCCTGTGCGATGATTACCTGGAGGGCTTAGAAATAACAAGCAAAGACTACCGCGAGGTGTTCAACGAGTACAAGGATGTGCCCGGCGTGGTGTTTCTTGTAGACCCTCCCTATTTGAGTACGGATGTCACCACTTATTCGATGTATTGGAGGCTTTCCGACTACCTCGATGTGCTGACTGTTCTGAATGGCCACTCGTTTGTGTACTTCACGTCAAACAAGTCGTCCATCGTGGAGCTTTGCGAATGGATGGGCAGGAACCGGACATTGGGCGACCCATTTGAGGGTTGTGTGAAGTCCGAGTTTAATGCGCACATGAATTACAACGCCGGATATACGGACATGATGCTGTATAAGCGGAATGATACGCCACACACAAGCTCTGCCGCATGATATAATGCCGTAATAATGGCGTTGGAACAGCGTTACAACAGGGCGTAATGCTCCCCTTTATTTGTTGTAAAGTTAGTGATTTTTTGCGAGATAGCCAAAATATTTGGCAATAAAAAAGCACCGAAGAAGTATATTATTCTCGGTGCTTTTTTATTGGGTTGGAGGGGGAGAAAAAGGATTCGCAGAGGTACGTTTCGTTTTGCAGATTGGAACATTTTGTTTAGAAACGCCGGAACATTTCGTTTTGCGGATTATATCATGAAATTAGTTATATGTGTCTCACCGTTTCCGTATTTTATGCAGAAGCGCCATGTGCGGATAGTCCATGTGGTTTCATTGTTAACAACTTCTCCGTTTATATAATACTGGATTTGTCTGTTTACTACAGATACGCCTAGTACGTCCCCTTCTTTTATTGTTGTCAATAGGTCTGTTTCTGTATAACCGTTGCTTATAATATAGACTTTGTTGCCTCTTATCTCAAATCCGTATTGTATAATGTCTTCTGTTATTATTTGCTCTAATCCTATACGGTAATTTGAGTTTGTCTCTGCTATAATCCATGACATTTCACCTGATGTGCGTGTACGTGTGTCATGTGAATACGTTGAGTAGGTTGTATCGCCTGTACCATAGATGTCGTTTCCGCCTCCTTGTGTAACTGTAAGCGTGTATGTTCCGGGGGCAAGATTTTTTATGACATGCTCGTCTTTAACAAATATTCCTTTTGCTGCTACAATTCCGCGTTTCATTCCGGCAACTGTATCTACTGTCAGTGTATAGTTGTAGATAGGTGTGCCATATCTGACATTTATTTTTATTGAACCATCGTTGCGCGGATTTTTGTTTTCGCATGTTGACGGATAGGGCTTGGCGTTGATGCTTAGGCCGTCATAGTAGGCGAATGTAAACATGTCGCTGCCGCTTCCGTCAATGTCCCAAAATATATTGTGAAATATGGTTTTTTCTCTTGTTAAATCAGGATTAGAACATTTTACTATTATCATGTTGTCAGAATCAAAGACACCTTCTCCGCTCGGGTCGATAAGCATTACTGTACGCCTGCGACTGTATTCTTTGAACTCTTCATCGTCAGTTAGACTATAGCAAAGTTCGGCCAGATTTCCAGTGTCGCCAATACCGCCGGTCCTTATGTTTGATAAAACTAGTGGAGTGTCGTCTGACTGGGTGCGTATAACACCGGTAAAGTCTTTTGTTAGGTCTGATATTAAAAGTGTGTAATTGGTATTTCCTATACCGTCTATGCGTAATGATATAAGTTCATTCTCTTTGCTAATAGAAATAAGTCTTCCGCTTACTCCAGTTGCTATGCTTGCTGATGATAGTTGTCCTTCGTTTATTTTATATATATAGCCGTTATTGGTAATCCTGAATCCGTAAATACTTTTATTGTTTTCAGATGTGAAAACAATGTCAAATGTTGGGTGTGTAAGCGGACAACGGAATTCTATGGCTCCATAGCCTTTTGAAAATGCCGGAGTCATGGCAAATGCACCTGTTGCTGCTTCTGGTTGTATTAGATTGTCAAGAAACCCACATCTGGTTACTTTTAGACCATACCCTATCCATCTTGTCATAAGGCTGTCTGCTTTTGCCGGAATGTTGGTTTTGACAAGCCAAGTGCGTTTCATTATGTGCCATAAAGAATCGTCGGGAGCAGTGAATGTTGAAGTCGCTGCATCGTCGTCTCCCCAGAATACATAACCGCTTTCAGACATTATATTTCCATTTTCCCGTCCCATAACCAGCATATGAGAATTGGATGAAAGGTTATATGAGTTAGATTGGTAATAACTGTCGTTCTCTTTAAGTGAGGATAAAGTTGGAAATTCTTCATAAGATGTGGATGACAACGGTTGTAATAGACCTGAATTTATGTCGCGTCCGAAGGCTGTAACTCTGTTGTGATATTGATATAGCTCATCACGATCCCATACAAGGTTTCCATCGCAGTCGAGATATGAACCGTTTAAAGTAATGCCGTATTTTACTGCAAGATAGCTTTCTACCTTTCTTCTTTCTATTGGTGTCAGATATCTGCTGTAGATGATATATTCAGGTGTATAACCGTCAAATTCTTCATTTCCGAACGAAGATGTATCAAAGGTTGTATTGAAACCTGTATTCCTTGATGAATAAGTGGTGCCGAATAATATTGTTGCCTTTGTATCTTCTCCCCACATGTTGAAGTTGTGACGGTCTGCCTTCAAATAGGTAACTATGCGTGGAGATGTCTCTCGAAACTGATTTTCACTTAAGGAGTCAGAAGATGCATATAGTAGGTCTTCTCCATGTTCATCTCCATAATTTAGAGGTTCTATACCATAGCCACGAACAGCTTTGTCTTTTGTGAATATAGTACCTTCTTTCTTACGTCCGTTGACAGAATAAAGAATCATGTCTCGTGAAATTGTTGAAGGTAATGGGGCGAACACACCGAAGATTGTTGCTTGAGATAGGTTCGAATGAGCGAGATAGGCTGATTTGTCTAATGCTCCTTCTGAAAGACTGAGGGCCGGATGAAAATTGATTGTGTGTAAAGATGTCCTGGATTGTGTAAATTCTGTTGTCTCAGGCCCAGACAATCTGTGTAGGTTTAATTTGACAGAATCACCGGAGTGGTCTTGCCAACGGTAGAATCCTTGTAGATTAGATGTAACCGGTACGGCTTTATACCATAATTCTGTTCCACTTACACCGCCAGGAGACTGTGCGTAAACGGACAACGCTCCAATCAAAAATAAAAATAGTAAAGTCTTTTTCATAGATTAACTTTTGTCGATTGTAGGAATGCATGATTTCAAGTTGTTTAAACTTGGTTTAGTCGAGAGAGATGTCGCCAGCGCAGCGCTCTGCAAAAGGCCATGAACTTTAACTATATTTCTTTAAGGGGAGTGAAATATTATTAAGACAAAATTGTTGGTTTACAATAATATATTGTATTGGTTTTCGTATTCCCCGCATAAAGATAGATATAATTTATTCTAAATAAAAATTTTTATCGTTTAATCATGTGTTATTTAATGTTTTTTAATAAAATGATTTCTGATGTATGTTTTTGTTTTTATAATAATTTTATTAAAAGATTGAAATAAAACTGTCGTGCTGTCTGTTTATATATAATCAACGTGCCTTCCGTCCATTCCGGTTAATACAAACGAATGGGACGGAAGGCAGGCTGATGCAGAGTGCTGTTTAGTGCAATTCCTTAACTTGTTTTTAAGTCTTATTTCGTGCCATAGCTTTATTTCGTGCCGTAGTTCCGGCTGTGCTATTGCTGCTGCGCCTGACGCTTTTCGGCTCTGTATTCCTTTGGCGTCATGTCATATTTCTTGCGGAAGCACTTGCCGAAGTAGCCGGCGTCGCGGAAGCCCACAGAGTAGGCTATCTCTGTAATGCTGTCGTCGGTTGTCTCTATGAGGCGTGCGGCCTTGGTCAGCCTTATCTCCTTTACAAGGTCTACCGGGGCAAAGCCCGTCAGACTCTTCAACTTCTTGAAGAAGGCAGAGCGGCTAAGACCTATCGTGCCGGCTATGGTGTCGATGTTGAAGTCGTTAGAGTTGAGGTTCTCCTCAATAATCTCATGAATCTTGTGTACAAACTCGATGTCCTTCTTCACGAGGTGCTGTTCGTAAGAGTCGTTGGCTGCCTCGGCCGTGCTCTCCACGGTGGTCTGCACCACCATCTTGCGCTGGAAGATGCGCTGCTCCTCGAGCAGCTGGTTTATTCTGGCCATGAGGTGACTGCTGCTGAAGGGCTTTGTTATAAAGGCGTTGGCTCCGCTCTTTATGGATGTCAGCTTGTCTTCCTCGGTGTTCTTTGCCGTGAGCACGATGACGGGTATGTGGCTGATGTTGAAGTCTTGTCTTACGTTGCGCAGCAGCTCCATGCCGTCCATGCCAGGCATCATGAGGTCGGTTATTATTATGTCGGGGTGGTGCTGATAAATCTTCTTCAGTCCTTCTTCGCCGTCGTGTGCCGTAAACACGTTGTATTTGTTGCTTCGCAGCTGCAGCTGCAGCATGCGGCACATGTCGATGTTGTCCTCTATGAGCATTATCGTAGGCAGGTCGTCCTGCGGTTCTTCCGCTTTCTGCTCCTGCGTGTCCTGTTCTGCTTCGGCCTCGTCTGCAGTCTTGCTGCCAGCAGTGTTGTCGTCGAAGTAGACCTCGATGTCTTTCTCGTCGAAGTGTTCGCGGCCCGTAGGCAGTTCAACAGAGAACACCACACCCTTGCCGCCGTCGATGTTTTCGGCCCATATGCGTCCGTGGTGCATATTGACATACTCTCTCGACAGCGAAAGGCCGATGCCCGTGCCGGCATAGGCGTTGTCGTCAGACGTCTTGTTGCTTGCCTGCGAGAAGCGCTCGAATATCACCTCAAGCTGCGACTTTGGTATGCCCACTCCGTCGTCTTCAACCCTTATCGTGCACATGTGCCTGTCGTAGTCGTGCTCGAGCGCTATGCATATCTTGCCTCCCTCGCCGGTGTACTTGAAAGCGTTGCTCAGCAGGTTGTTGAGCACTATGGCTATCTTTTCGGCGTCGCACCATGCCGTAACGTGTTCTTCAGCCTTGTCGAACACGAAGGCTATGTCGCGCTCTTCGGCATGCATCCTGAACTCCTGCATGAGCTGCTCTATCATGCTGTTGAGGTCGACATACGACACGTGCATCTTCATTTTGCCGTTCTGAATCTTGCGGAAGTCGAGTATCTGGTTTACCAGCTGCAGCATCTTGCGCGCGTTGCGGTCGATGAGGCTTATATACTCCTTGCCCGTAGGGCTCAGCTTCTCGGTGTTCTTCAGTTCCTCTATCGGGCCCTTTATGAGCGACAGCGGCGTGCGCAGTTCATGGCTGACGTTGGTGAAGAAGCGTATCTTCAGTTCGGCCAGGCGGTCGTTGATATACACCTCGTTGCGCATCTTTATCATGTACATCACGAGACGCAGCGCACCGTAGAGAGCCAGCAGCGCCAGCAGGGTGTATATGGTGTAAGCCCACCATGTGGCCCACCACGGCGGACTGATGATTATCTCGATGACGCGTTCGGGCGAGTTGTTGTCGTTGACCTTAACCCTGAACTTATAGTGGCCCGGCGGCACGTTGGCATACGAGGCTATGCGGTTGGTGCCGCTGTTGTGCCACTCGTCTTCGTATCCGTCGAGTATGTAGGTGTAGGGTATAAGGCTGTTGTCGGCGTAGTAGGGGGCAGAGAACTCAATGGTGAATGTCGACTGGTCGTGGTCGAGCACAATCTTGTCGGCATACTTCAGCGAGCCTTCGAATATCGGCGGGTTGAAGTCCCACAGCTCGCGGTTGACCACCTTGAAGTTGGTTATGAAGGTGGGGTATCGGGCGTCGTTGTCGTTTCTTACTGCCTCAGGGTCGAACGACAGCAGGCCCTGGCGGCTGCCTATCAGAATGGTGCCGTTGTGCAGGCATATCGACGTGTTGTCCTCGATGTTCACCTCGGGGAAGCCCGCAAACCTGTCGTAGCTCTTCAGGTAAGACGAGCCCTGCTTCATGCTTGCCAGTCCGTTCTCGGTGCATATCCACAGGCAGTGGCTCTTGTCTTCGACGATAGACGATATGACGTCGCCGCCCTGCTTCTCGTTTATCATGTATGTCTTCAGCACGGGCTGGCGGTTCTTCTCGTCGTAATATTCTATCTTGTTGAGGCCGCTGCCGAATATGCCCATCCAGATATATCCCTTGTGGTCTTTATACATCGTGAAGATGTCGTTGTCGGTTATTCCCGACTTGTGGCTTTCGCGGTAGGTCTCAAACTTTATGTCAGACGGCTTGCTGAACTTTCCGTCGAACGACATCAGTCCGTCCGTTGTGCCCACCCACATGCGTCCGTTGCGGTCTTCGGTTATGGAGCGCACATCGGTGTATAGCTCGTAGCGCGGATACTGCCTGAACCCGTTGCGCTTGTTTCTGAATATTATTCTGCCGCCGCGTTCCTCTATGAGGTTCAGTCCGCCGTAGAAGGTGCACACCCATATGCGCCCGCGGCTGTCCTGATAGGTGTAATACACGCGGTTGCTGCTCAGCGAGTTGCGGTCGCCCCGCTTGTTGGTATACCGTGTTATGCGCAGTCCCTGCGGCGCCATGGCGTCGGGCGTGGCCTTTATCAGTCCGGCACCCTTTGTAGAGAACCAGTAGTTGCCCTTCTTGTCTTCCATTATGTGGTAGACTGGGCCTATCTCGTTGCTGCCGAACTTTCGCTTTATGTTCCTGGTCTTCAGGTCCATGCAGAACAGCTCGCCCTTGCGCGTGCCTATCCAGAGGTCGCCGTTGCGTGCCTGATATACGGCGCGTATGCCGTTGTTGTCGCTGTCGTTGTCGGTAATGAGCATCTGCGGGAACATAAACCTGAAGTTGTATCGTGGGAAGCACACCTTGTAGACACCGCTGCTGGTGGACGACAGCCACAGGATGCCGTTTGCGTCGATGTCTATGTCAAAGAAGTGAGGCTCCGACGTGTAGTTGCTGAAGTCTTTCTGCCGGTTGATGTTCTGCACCATCCTTGTCTGATGGTTGTAGCGCCACACCTCGCCGTTGCGCATCAGTATGAACAGGCCGTTGGCGCCAGTGTCTCTGAACTTCATCTCGGCAAACAGGCTGTCTGTGGGCATGGTGAACGTCTGCGACGTGGCTGTCTTGGGGTCGTGGCATATAAGCAGGCCCCTGCCGGAGCACAGCCACAGCTTGTTATATTTGTCGGTGAACGACTGCGTGATGCCCGATGCCTGCGATGTTATGAGCCTCGGAGCCGAGCCTCTGGCAAAGGAGTAGAGCCCGTCTTTCGTGGTGAAGTACACCTTGCCGTCGATGATGTTTATGCTCGACAGGGCCGACTGCATCCCCCTGAAGGCATATTGGTCGGTGTGACCGTTGGCGGTGTTGATGATATACAGGATGCCGCGTGCTGTTCCGATGCACAGATACTGCTTTTTTTTCTTGAAGCACGTTATGTCTCTGTCTTTTATCCTGCCCAGCAGCGGGGCGCTGTTTTTCTTCGTAACGATGTTGAGCACCAGACTCCTGCTTATCCAGTAGACATAGCGGCTGTTTTCGCCCAGGATGTTGGTCTTCAGTTTCATTGTGGCAGGGTCGATGTGGCGCCGCGAGTCGAATATCTTTCTCACCTCAATCTTCTTCTCCTCGTTGACGTATGCCTCAAACACGTCCTTGTTGCGCGTCAGCAGCATTATGTGGCCGTTGTCCATGGCCTGTATCTTTATCACCTGCACGTTGCGCGACTGCTTTTTCAGCTCGTTGTATATGTCGTGGTAGGTTTCGTCATACTTGTTGAACATATACAGATGGTTGTCCGTGTTGCGTATCCACAGATATCCGTTCTTGTCGCCAATGATGTTGCGCACCTTGCGCGGCGGCATGTCCGACCTGTGGTTGGTGCGTGTTATGAAGGGCGTGAACGTAGTGCCGTCGAACGAGCACAGACCGTGCCATGTGCCGAACCACACAAAGCCGTCGCCGTCTTTCTGCGCGCAGTACACCGTGTTGCTTGGCAGTCCGCTCTCCTTGGTGTAGTGCTCCACTATCATGTCGGGCTGGGCCGCGGCGACAGCGGGTAATAACGTTATCAGCAATATAAGGCGCAACAGGGATTTCATCTTTATATGGTGTTAATTTTTTTGATTCTGTAAGTTGTTTAGAGATTAACAAAATGTAAGGTGATAGCCAGCCGGCGCCGTGATGCAGGCATCCGTGTTCAATGGCGTCAGACTGCCGTATATAGCTCGTATAAACTTGTCTTGCAAAGATAATAACAAAAAAACATCTGTGCAAGAATTAAGTGATGAAAATGTCTGTGTGTCAGATTATTGGTGAGCGGCGTAAATTCTGTGGCTATTGCTTTTCAGTCTTGTCGTACCGGTTCTGTTTGCCCGTTCTGCAGCGGCTCCACGGCTCCGTCTGCCTCATGTCATTCCGGCTTATGGCTGCGGTCATGCCCATGGCATGTTGGCATTCAGCGTCAGTTGCAGGCAGCGTATAGGTATCCGTAGGGAATCTTTGAGTTTCTTCTCACAGAAGCTCTTTTGGTGAGTTATATCCTACATGTTGTTATGGACTGTTTTTGCTCTATTAAAACTGTCGATGCAAAGCAGATTGTTCTTTCCGCAAAACCATTGTGACACATGCATTCTGTCCATAGCCAGTGACACAGCCAGACTACCTGCAATAATGATTGCTACGGCTATGATAAAAAACAAAATGCCTGTTGGATCGAATTTGAATATCTTTACAAGAGGTTTTGTAAGAATTGTGAACATTGGTGAAAATAATAATATGGATAATGTATTTTGACCAATGAAGTGGCTAAGTGTTTTTATTTTGTCAGGCAGATGTCCATATGCTGATAGCGAAAGGCATATTATGAGATATGTCATGGCCACGCCTTTTAATGTGTATTTATACAGATTGTCAGGGGTAGTGCACAGCAGCAGAAACGGTATTACTGCTAATACAGACGGCCGGAAAAAAGAAGTGAACATTATGCCGCTTTGCCTTATTGCCGCACCGGCAAGAAAGTATATAGCATTTTCCATTGCCATTATATGCAGTATATCAGACAACAGCCAAAAACTTATTCCGAGAACAATCAGCAGCGACACCGTGTTAATTCTTTGCTTTAATGTGTTAACGGCGTAGTATGCGATATAACAGACAATTAAGGTATGCAGATACCAATACGGACCGAGAGGATGCAGCAGCAGCTTTTCGGCAAAAATGCTGGGTGTGAGTTGGCTTATATGTTCACGTATGGGAAGTATTGATGCCATTATAATATAGCCTGATTCCATTATTGCGTAAGGAACGGCGAGCCATTTTATATGTCTTGCCAGTTTGGTCAAGGGCTTGTTCATATTGGCCAAGTATCCGGAAATAAGCAAGAATACAGGCATTACAAATGTCAGGATGACAGCTTTGGCATAAGGAAATTTCTCCTCGAAATACACCAGGTGCATCAGAAGCATTAATATTATGAATATGCTTTTCAAATAGTCTAATTGTTGTATACGGTTTTGCATTTTTCGAGTGATATATAGAATATTTAAGGTTTAATATGTTGTTTCATTGTTTTCATTCGTGTTGTTTGGTGTTAATGTTAATTTATATACAAAATTAGGCGTTTTATAGTTACGATATATGTTTTTTTGTTAAATTATACAAAATGGTGTATTGGCTTGAATAATGATAAAACTTTAGCCAATAGTTATAGAATTTTATATTATTATGCGTATTTTAATTATGTAGTATGTTATAATTTGTTTTTTTGTTTCTTGTCTTTTAATTGTTTTACGTCGTTTTCTTTTTTTAATGGCATGTACCGATGGGATGATGATCTTGGGCACGTTTATTGCCTATTGAGAACTTGGCAGACAGAAAACTTTTTGATTTTGACGCTCTCAGAATGGCCTCCGTCAGCGCAGACACGGCTTTCGGACGGAAAAACGCTGAAATTTTCATGATTTTGTTAAGTTATTGATATAGTGTGATTTATGCCGATGGAGACGTCGGGGAGTGAATGTTAAAAAATATAACTCGGCCACTTACGTGTGAAAAACAATAGGTTTTTGCCTCGCAAGTCATTGACTTGTGCCTCTAAAAAGCCTGATTATGGGCATTAAAACCATTGGTCTGGGGGTGTCAGATGGTGTTAACTGTAAACTAAAGTTAAATCCTGAAGACTTGACTGTCTGTTTCTTTAACATCCGTTATAAGTCCGTTTCCTATTTTAAAGAAAACTCTGTACATGAAAGATGTAAAGACTTTTCTTTTGTGGAGCTGGAGTTTCTGCTCCGTTTCGCTGTCATCAGTCTGGCTTGTGCAGACGAAATGCCCCGCTACACATGCACCATTGCCGCATGGCTGTTGCGGCAGATGCAGTGTGTAGCGGGGCAGGGCATGGTTGCGGCCGATAATTGCGGCCGTTAGTGTCAGTTGAATATCTTGACGCCTATGAACAGCGTGCGCGGCTGAGTGGGGCCATAGAAATATTTTGAGTCGCGGTCGGCACCCTTGTCAAGGTCCTTCTGAAAGGCGTTGAATATGTTGTTCACGCCGCCGTTGAGCTGCAGTTTCAGATGGTCGTTCAGCACGAAGGTGTAGTTGAGCTTCAGGTTCAGGTCCATGAAGTCGGGCGTCTTCTCCATTCTGTCTTTCTCTATGTATCCGGCGAAGTGCGGCACGAGCATGCTGCCCGTGTAGACACCGGAGACGGAGAAGTCGAAGTTCTTGAGCGGAGCCGACGTGAAGGTGAAGTAGCCGTAGCAGTCGGGCGTGCGCGTCATGCGTTTTGTGGGCGCCACGTCGGGGTCGCTGCTCCATGCCAGCGCCTCGGTGTAGCGGCTCTGCTGCACGGTGAAGCCCAGCTGCAGCTGCGCCTCCTTGCCGTGAGCTATCTTATAGTCGATGTTGGCTCCGTAGACTCTTGCCCCGTGGCCGTTGCGGCGCTCCTGTATTTTGGTGCCCGTGGTCTCGTCGAATCCTGTCTCTTCGAGATAGAACACGTCGTTGAGCATGGTGTAGAAACCCTCTATGAGCAGGTTTGAGCTGAAGTGTCCCAGATTGAAAGCCCAGTCGACCGAGCCGCTGAAGCTGTTTGAGCGTTCGGGCTTCAGTCCGTCTGCCAGCTTTATCATCATTGCCTCGCCGCCCACGGCAGCCACGTGCAGGTCTTCGTCGTAGGCCTGCGGCGCCCTGAATCCGGTAGACCATGTCAGTCGGCCCTGCAGCCTGTCGGTGGGTTTCCACAGCAGGTTGACGCGCGGACTGAATATCACGTTGTCGACAAGGTTGTGCTTGTCGAGCCTGAATCCGGCAAGCAGCGTCAGGTATCTCATCTTCCATTCGTTCTGCAGGTACGCCCCGGCAATCCTCACATACTGTTTCAGGTCGCGGCCGTAGCCAGTCATCACGTCGTGAAGTCCGTTAAACTGATACTCAAAGCCTCCCGTCAGCGTGGCAGGCGAAAACAGCAGACGGTCGAAGTTGCCCGAGTACATGGCTCCGCCCACTGCCGTAAGGTCGTCGGTAGTGCCGTATGCGTTGGCGTCCATGCCCGCGCCATAGTAGCTGTTGCGGTCGGTATGCTGCACCGAGCCATACAGCGACAGCTTGTGCTTGTATTCGTTCATGAATATGTCGTAGGTCAGTCCGCCGCTGTTTATCACGTGGCGTGTCTGCTCGGTTATGTCGGTTTCGTGCGGCTGCAGGTCAAACTTATTGCCTCCGCGGCGGAATTCGTTGGTGGTGTGATACTCTATGCTCAGGCGGCTGAACTGCGTGGGGCGGTAATATCCCCTCAGTCCGAAGGTGTTCATGTTGAGTTTGCCCAGCTCGGAGAAGCCGTCGCCGTCGGCGTCATAAGGGTTGCGGTTTCTGTAAGCCTGATAGAATGCCACGCCGTAGGTGCGGTCTTTCGACACGAGCGAGGCGTTGGCGCCGAAATACTGCTCCCATGTCTTGCCGCCGAGGTTCGACATCGTAGAGTTTACCTGAAACGAGTTGTCTATAGGGTCCTTGGTTATTATGTTGATGGTGCCGCCCACGGCGTTGGCGCCAAACAGCGCCGAGCCTCCGCCGCGCACCACCTCTACGCGCTCGATCATGCTGACGGGTATCTGTTCGAGACCATACACGCCCGACAGCGCACTCATCACGGGGCGACTGTTGATGAGCAGCTGCGAGTAAGGACCCTCAAGACCGTTGATCCTTACCTGCGGAAAGCCGCAGTTCTGGCAGTTGTTCTCCACGCGCAGTCCCGACTGGTAGCTGAGCGATTTGGCAAGGTCGGTAGAGTTGACCGTCTCAAACAGCTTGCTGTTCATCACGTTAACCACCACGGGGGCTGCCTTGCGGTTGGTCTCGTTCCTGTTGGCCGACACCACCACCTCGTCCATCATGATGTCCTCTTTCTCCATCACGAAGTGTAGGTCAACGGTATATTCGTTGCTCACCACAACGGTCTTGGTCTGCGAGGCATAGCCCATGAGCTGCACTTTCAGCGTGTATTTGCCTGCCGGCACATTCTTAAGACGGAAGTGGCCGTCGTCGCCCGTAACTGTGCCCATGCCGTTCTCCACAATCAGCACCGTGGCGTAGGCCAGGTTTTCCTCTGTTCCTTTCTCTATGACGTGTCCTGTTATGATGTTGCCCTCTTTCACCGTACTTGGTTCAACGGGATGGGCCATCCCTGCCAGCGAGCACAGCAGACCCGCCAGAAATAATAGTATTTGTTTCTTCATTTATTTCTTAAAAAATGCGTAATATCCGGCCATGACGGCACGGCATGCCTGCGTCGTCACAGCATAAATAATAATGTTGAGATAAACCCTGATCGGTCATCGGGCCGTTTGGAGGTTATTAATGCCATAGGATATAACCTTACCGGCCGTATTTTCGCTTTCTTGTTGCCGTCATGCCGTCTGCTTTTTCGCAGGCATAGCTCACCATGCCGGCAAAAAGTCATACGTCAGTCTGCCCAATGCAAAACAAAAATCCAACCGAATGCCAACGGCCGATTTCGGGATAAAATGATTTATGAAAATGAAGAAACGGGAGGCGCGCGCAGATATATGCCCGAATTGTAGTCGGGCGTGGCGTGTGCCACTGCATATTCGCTGTAGCTTGTGTGAATAAGTTTCACGTCGGGCGCCTCAATCTCGGCTGCAGGTCCGGCTTCGAGCGAATTAAAATGTGTGAGGTGATGCAGCACGAGCGTCTGTCCCGTAGGGTGGCTGTGCTTGTCTTTAAAGGGATGTGAGTGAACCACCATCACGCCGTTGACCACATGCACGTGGGCATACACCGAGATTATGGCATAATAAGCCATAAACACGGTAAGCAGCATGGCAGCGCATGCTCTTGTCAGCGTTCGTGAGCGTTGTGTCATATCCGGCGGCAAAGATACATATAAATTATGAAATAAAAAGATAAACGCAAAAAAATAAGAATTAATCTGCTGTCGGAAAAGGTATTGTTTTTCTCTATGACCTATATATTTTTTCAGATTAACGGGCGGTAATACGAATAATTTTATATATTTGCAGACATGATGTCGGATGGCAACAATCGTAACATACTCAGGCCGATGCCTTAAATAAAATATGGAGAACTTATAAAAACTTATAAATTATGATGGAAACAATGCCAAAACCATTTGTCGCCATAACATATTACGCGTTATACATTCTTGGCGTATTGATACTTGTACCGGCCATTGTTTATGTTGCCGGCTGGATTTTTGAGAATTACGTACTCAACAACAACATGCCGATAGAGGATGTCATGCAGTTGGGCAGTATGGACAGCGCCACGCTGATTCTGAGCAATCTGTTTATCGCCGCACTCTTTCTAAAGAGAAAATATGTGAAGCTGCCGTCTTTCGGTCAGCATGGCTCAGATAACTCTCCGGCATCAGTCTATCTGATGGCAATGCTGATGATGTTGGTCTCAATATTGCCGCTCAACCTTTTTGTTTCGGCCCTAAACCTTAACGACTATAGCGAGGCCGTTGCAACTGACGGACAGCTCTCTTTTGCAAGTATAATAGGCATCAGCATACTGGCTCCACTGGCAGAAGAGATAGTGTTTCGCGGAGGTATAGAGGAAAAACTGCTCCAATGGAAGACAAATCCGTGGATAGGTATTCTGATTTCCGCCTTTATGTTCGCAATACTGCATTTCTATCCAAGCCTGATTATCGGCACGTTCATAAGCGGAATACTTTTAGGCTGGGTTTATTATAAAACGCGCAACGTAATGGTGTGCTTCGGCATGCACCTGGTAAACAATTCTGCATCATGCGTTATAGATTATATAAGCCCCGGCAGCAGTTTCTATGCCGACATAATGAATCAGACCAGATTCATCATTATCGCCATATTCTGCCTGCTGATATTGGTTGCCTTAATTAATAGATTCAGAAGAATTTCATAAAAAGTTTCTGGCAGAAACACACCGCTTTTGCTTGATTTTTTGATGTTACAAATATAATGACAGTTTGATAACGCAATATAATGACAGGTGATATTCTTTTAATGTGAATATAATATGAAAAACAAAATACTTCAGTTGTTGTTTGGTATGTTTGCGTTTGTGGCAGATGTTGTGGCTGCAGAAACATCACGATATGTGGAGTTTGCCCGCACGTATGGCATAGTCCGTTACTTTTCGCCCAATCCATATACACAGGACTGGTCGGAAAGCGACTGGATGAAAGTGTGTGCGCTGCTTGCAGACAGGGCGGAGACGCAATCCCTAGAGACATTGTTCAAGCCGCTTGCCCCTACAATGTCGTTCACTGCTGTGCCTGTTTCGTCCTCGGGTGAAAATGACACATGCTCAGGTGGCCGTGCCATGTATTACAGCTATAGCGGTTCGGGCGAGCTCAATGTTCCTTTTCTTGCCAAGCTGCTTATGCCCGGACTTGCCGACTATATACCATATTACAAAAAACTCTCAACAGTTTCCGACAATACCGATACGGCAGCCGTGCCTTTGGCATGCAGATATTACTCTTATCCTGTTGGCAAAGGGAAATACCTTAACGTACAGCATGCGCTGCCCGAAGAAAAGTTTGACGGCAAGGCAACACGCCGTTTGCTTGCAGACGCAAAGGACTATTGGAAGAATCATCAGATTGACGATAAGGCTTTGTCAAAAAGAAGGCGATTCATTTTCGGACTGCTGTCGGACAAGGCGGTGAGAGTGGCTGAAATAACAGTACGCTGGAATATTGTAAGACATTTTTATCCGTATTACGAAGAAGACAGTCTCGATTGGGACAACCAGTTGGAAAGATATCTGCAAAAAGCCGTTCAAATGGCAGGCGTAAATTCTTTTGAGTCGCTTGTGGAATGGTATGATACGCTTTGCCGCTTTATGAATCCGGTGAAGGACGGGCATATGTTTGTGCGTAGAGATATGAATGTTTCAGGTATCATGTCAACATATCTGCCCGAATTTTACGCTGAAGCCGAGACAAAAGCGGTGAACGACACGCTGCTTGTAAGGATAGGGACAGACGGCAAGCAACCGTGGCGCATACTCCATGCTGTCAACGGTCAACAGGCATCTGAGCGTTTGCAGTATTGCAGACAGATAACCAATGCCGCCACAGAAGTCCATTGCGACAAGATGGCTGTGGAAAAGATGCTGTCTTCAGCCGAATACGGTAAGCCTTTTGTTATTCAGACTGTCAATGCTTTGGGACGGGCTTATGAGGACACTCTATATGCACGGAGCCAGAATATTCCGAAGATGGAGAAGGAAAAACAGCCTGTAAGGAAATTAGAGAACGGAATATTGTATGTAGACGCCACGTCGCGCGAGCTGAACGAGAAACTGTTTATGTCGGCATTGACGCCCGATGTCAGAGGGTTGTGTTTCGACCTGCGCGGACTTCCCACTTATCAGTTTGAAGACATTCTGGCTCATCTGATTGCATCCGACGTAACGGCTCCGGCCACTGAAGTTCCGATAAACAATTTTCCATATCAGCAAAATGTTACATGGCGTGTAAATAGCGAAATGCTAAAGGCAAAACAGCCGTATATAGCCCTGCCTGCAACATTCTTGTGCGATGCTGGAACTGTAAGTTGGGGAGAGACAATATTGATGATGGTGCGTAATTATAAGTTGGGGAAGATTGTTGGGCAGAACACCGCCGGCACAACGGGCGACATGACGCAGTTTTTGCTGCCCCTGTTTCCTTTCTCAATGACAGGGATGCTAATGCGCTGCATGGACGGTGAACAGCATCACGCAAAAGGCATTAAGCCCGACATCACAATTCCAGTTTATGCCACAGACTATATGAATGGCTACGACAGAATTTTGAACGTGGCACTGAAAATGGACGAATGAAAGGGATAAAGATATACGGACGGAATTTGAATTGCTGACGGCAATATAATTTATTGTATTATTTCGCTGTTTTGTTATTCCTGTCAGGAATTTTTATTACTTTTGTTCCTGCAAATAACATGGCCCTGAGAGGGGCGGTGTGCCGGTCTCATGGTTATGAGCCGGAGCAATGGGCGTGAGCCTGGCAGAGGTATACGCCATGTAAACGAAAAGCTAGATAAGAACGATGTCAGCAGATAATTCATATAACGGTAAGATTTCTTTCGGCGAGAAGGTAGGCTATTCGTTGGGCGACCTGGCTGCCAATCTGGTGTTTCAGATGATAATGATATATCAGCTGAAGTTTTACACCGACGTGTTCGGACTCAACGGAGCCATTGCAGGCTCGGTGCTGCTTGTGGCGCCTATGGTGAGTGCATTTGCCGACCCGATAGTGGGCATACTTACCGACCGCACCAGCACGCGCTGGGGCAAATATCGTCCGTGGATACTGGCGTCTGCCTTGCCGTTCTGCCTGTTCTACATCCTTGCCTTCCACAGGCCCGACATACAGGACAAGACGCTGCTGGCCGTTTATGCCGCCGTGTCGTATGTGCTTCTGCTGATGATGTATTCGTTCAACAACACGCCTTACGCCTCGCTCGGCGGAGTGATGACGGCCAACATAAAGGAGCGCACAAGCATCAACACGGTGAGGTTTGTGGCAAGCACCATAGCCCAGTTTGCCGTGCAGGGCTTTACGCTGCCGCTGATTGACCGCCTTGGTGGCTCGGATGCGAGTCGCGGATGGAGCCGCACCATTCTGCTGTTTGCCTTCATCGCCTTTATCTGTCTGCTCATAACATTCTTCACCACCAGAGAGCGCATAGCCCAGCCGCCGCAACAGAAGGCAAGCGTTAAGGAAGACGTAAAGGAAACCTTCGGCAACGTGTCGTGGCGCGTAATGTTTGTGCTGTGTCTTGCCGTATATACCTCACTGGCGATGTTCGGCTCGTCGATGAACTTTTATTTTCAGAGCTATCTCGACCAGCGCTCGCTCTATGAGTTTCTGCATAACTTCGGACTTGCCGGCACCGAGCGTGAGGCTTATTCGGCAGGCTTCTCGCTGTTCAACATACTCAACGCCATAATGCAGTTTGTAGGTGTGGTGTTCCTTTCGGGATGGCTTGCCGGCAAGTTGGGCAAGAAGACCGTATATATAGTGTGCCTGTCGCTCACCGTATTGTTTCAGGCTCTGTTCTATCTGCCTTCGCCCGACGACGTTGTGCTTGTATATCTGCTGTGCGTACTGAAGAGTCTGGCCTATGCCCCGACGATACCTCTTATGTGGGCAATGGTGGCAGATGTGGCCGACTATATGGAATATCTCAACCGCCGACGCGCAACGGGCTTCTGTTTCTCGGGCATAATGTTTGCACTGAAGATAGGGCTCGGCTTTGGCGGAGCCTTGTCGGGCATACTGCTGTCGGCATTCGGCTACGTGTCGGGCGGCACAGCCATGCAGAGCAGCGGGGCTGTTGAGGGCATACGCCTCGTGTCGAGCATAGTGCCGGCAGTGGTGTTCGGCATAGCTTTGGCGTCGGTAGTGTTTTATCCCATAACAAAGCGTTTCAACGAGAAGATGCAGGCAGAACTGGCAAAGAGACGCAAAGCGGCAGAAGGGCAGGGCGAATGACCGTTTGCGGCAGTATATAAGAAACAAGAAAAGGAGAAAGGCTGAATATGAACGCTAAACATTATAATGTGGTGGCAGCTGTAATACGCAAGGACGGAAAATATTTCTGCGTGAAAAAGGGCCGCACAAAATACAGTTATACAAGCTACAAATACGAGTTCCCGGGCGGAAAGATTGAGTCCGGCGAAACGCCGCAGGAGGCTTTGAGACGCGAACTTGCCGAGGAACTTGATTATGACATATCTGTAGGCAGCCTGATTGTGGCTGCCCGTCATGATTATCCCGACTTTTCGATAACGCTCAACGCATATTTCTGCGAGCCGCTGTCAGACGGGTTCGTTCTCTCGGAGCATGTAGACTATGTGTGGCTCGGCGCTAAAGAGCTGCGCTCAGTCGACTGGGCAGAGGCTGATCTTGCGGTGGTTAGATGTATTGAAGAGTCAGATTTGCGCTGAAAAGCCATTGATTCTGTCGGCCGTTTTGCCGTTGATGCCAACCTTTTTTGTTATTATTCTGCTGCTTTCAGGTGTAAGTATAAACTGTTGTTTCGGGGTAATCAGGTAGCTCCGCCAAATGTTTCTGTGTCATCATTTTGTGCCGAAAAGTCCTATATTGGCGGTTAATTAATTTGAGCAAATCATATTTTCTGTGAATTGTTTCATCTAATCAGTAAATTAGATACAGCTTTTTTATCTGATTATACGTATTTTTGCAAAAGAAAAAACAGCAGAAATATCGTTGCTGACGATAGTCTGTTAAAGCCGGATGCGCAAGAAACGCTCTACAGCTCTACTGACAACGAAAAAATAAATTATAAAAAGATTACATATTATGAAACTGATTGAGAACACCGAATTTGGCGGCGAACGCCCGTTGTTCGCGTCGCACGACCTGCACATCAACAACGTAACCATACGCGAAGGCGAGTCGGCCATAAAGGAATGCAGCAACATTGTGGCCACTAACTGCCGATTTGAAGGCAACTATCCGTTCTGGCATGTCCACGGATTCACGATAGACAACTGCTATTTTGCCGTAGGCGGACGTTCTGCATTGTGGTATTCAGACCATCTGACAATGAAGAACACCGTGATAGACGCGCCGAAGATGTTCCGCGAGATGAACGACATCGACATCGAGAACGTTGAGATAAACGACGCCGACGAGATATTCTGGCGCTGCAACCGCATCAACGTGAAGAACCTGAAGTTGCACGGCGGCACTTATCCCTTCATGTTCAGCAACGACATATGCATAGACGGCTTTGAGAGCGACAGCAAATACGTGTTCCAGTATGTAAAGAACGTAGAGATACACAACGCCAAGATAACCACGAAGGATGCCTTCTGGGAGGTGGAGAACGTTACTATCTACGACTCAGAGCTTAACGGCGAGTATCTTGGATGGCACTCGCGCAACCTGCGCCTTGTAAACTGCCATATCTCAGGCGAACAGCCGCTGTGCTATGCTCACGACCTGGTGTTGGAAAACTGCACGTTCGACAGTGAGTGCGACAGGGCCTTCGAGTATTCTACGCTCAACGCCGACATACGCGGAGCTATCGCCAACATCAAGAATCCGACATCGGGCGTTATTGTGGCCGACTCAATAGGTTCGGTAACTATCGACGAGAACATCAAGGCACCAGCCAACTGCGAGATAAAGACCAGAGGCTGACATCATTGCTTATGGTGCTGACGCATATAGGGCAACGTGCCGGCCAAAGGGCTGGTGCGCTGCTTTCGGCCTGACAATTATTACTATTTACAAAACAAACTGCCTATGCCACAGCCACCCGGCCGCCTTACGGTAGCTGCAGCCTATTTCCTCATATACGTTGTATGGGGCTCTACATATTATTTCATCGGGGTTTGTCTTCACGACTTTCCGCCGTTCGTGCTCGGCACGGTACGCTTCGCCGTGGCTGGTCTGGCCTTGCTTGCTGTATGCCGGTTGCGTGGCGAGCGGCTGTTGCGCCGTGGACTTATCTTTAAGTCGGCCGTGTGCGGCATCATTCTTCTGTTTGTCGACCAGGGCGTCATCATGTTTGCCCAGCGCTATGTCAGCAGCAGTCTTGTCGCAATAATGGCTTCGTCTACGGCTTTGTGGATAATGCTGCTCGATGTTCCGCAGTGGCGTCGCAATTTCAGAGGTGTCTCCACCGTGGCAGGCATCGTGCTTGGCTTTCTTGGTGTGGCCATGCTCTATCTCGAACAGCTCAACATGCAGCGCCACGGCGGCAGTCATTATGAGTATGGCGTGCTTCTGCTTATAGGCGGATGCATATCGTGGGCATGCGGCACGCTGTATTCAAAATATCACATCCGCGGCAGTGATGACGACGGACTCTCGTCGTCGGCTTGGCAGATGCTTGGTGCGGGATTCGTGTTTGCCTTGTGCGCAGGATTGTCGGGCGATTTCAGCAGTTTGCAGCTCTCCGCAGTATCATCCGTATCATGGCTTTCGTTGGCATATCTTATAGTATTCGGTTCAATGATGGCATACACGGCATACATCTGGCTGCTGCGTGTGCGTCCTGCCACCGAAGTTGCCACTCATGCTTACGTCAATCCCGTTGTTGCTGTAGTCATCGGTGCCGGCCTTGGTCATGAGGACGTAACGCTGATACAGCTCGCCGGTCTTGCCGTGATACTGATAAGCGTGATGATGGTGAACAGAAAGTAAATTGAGAATTGAGAGTTGAGAATGGAGAAACAAAGTTCAGCGTTAGCTAATTATGATTTGCCTTGTGAATGTGAAGAGCAGGCGGGGAGCGCGATGCGTAATTAAAAATTAAAAAGTAAAAATTAAACAGCGCCATACGAAAGTGAACAGTGAAAAGTGAAGAGTGAAAAATCCAAATGTCTTGTGTCTATCCCTGGATAAGGATTCACAAAGCATATGGCTCTAACTCCTAGCCAACTTGTTGGCGATAACTCCTTTAACTACTTTAACTCCAAATGACAATACCCTAAAGGCATACGTCTTTTTTCGCTATGCTCAAGGAACTTCTCCTTAACTTCATAACTCCTTAACTCCTAAAAAATATATCCATGTCCAAAACCAACTATTCCCCAGTAAAGCCGTCGGAACGCTATGTCATTCTCGACGCACTTAGAGGCTTCGCCTTGCTTGGCATCTGTCTTGCCAATTATCCCGAGTTCTCGCTCTATACGTTTCAGCCGGCCGACGTTGCCGCGTCAATGCCTTCAGCCGGTGTGGACAGGATTGTGCGATTCTTGCAGTATGTGTTCATCGACGGCAAGTTCTACACCCTGTTCTCGCTGCTCTTCGGCATGGGCTTCTCGATAATAATAAGTCATGCCGAACAGAAAGGCAACGGGGCTTTCAGGCTGTTCTATAGGCGCATGGCCGTGTTGCTCGCTATAGGATTCATGCATCTTATGTTCATCTGGAGCGGCGACATACTTATGCTTTATGCCCTTATGGGAATGGTGCTGCCGTTGTTCAGAAACGTGAGCAACCGGAAGATGCTTTCGTGGGCAGCCTTCTTCCTTTTGCTGCCCGTGGCTGTCGACACACTGACACAAATCTTCGGCGTGAGTCTCTCGGCTCCTGCCGTTGAGGCTCAGTGGCATTACTGCCGCAAGTACGGCATAACAGAAGAAAACTTCGGCTATTGGCTGCGCGATGCCGACAGTTATGCTCAGGTGTTTCAGTTTCTTATTCAGGGAGCGTTGGTGAGAGTGCAGGAGTTTGTCGACGGCAACCGCTACTTTAAGGTCCTTGGCCTGTTTCTGATAGGCTATTACATCGGGCGTCAGAAGATATACGCCGACCTTTCTGCCCACCGGCACCTGCTGCGCCGCGTGTCGGTTATAGGCTTCAGTGTCGGTATTCCTTTGTCTGTTGTCTATGCATGGAGCGCCGTTGGCGGTCATCCTTTTGGCAACGCTGCCCACTCATTGCTTTACGCTGTCAGCGTCTATCCGCTCGGTTTCGCCTATATGTCGTCCCTCTGCCTGCTTTATCTCCGCAGCAGCAGTTCGGCGGTATGGTGCGCCCTTGCCGCTCCCGGCCGCATGGCTTTGACCAATTACATCTGTCAGTCTATAGCAGGCATGTTCCTTTTCTACGGCATAGGCTTCGGTCTTGGTGCCGGCGTGGGCCTTTCGTTTACAGAGATTATAGCCCTCGGCGTGTTTGTCCTTCAGATGTTGCTAAGCCGTCTGTGGCTTCATTACTGCCTTTTCGGCCCCCTAGAGTGGATCTGGCGCATGCTCAACTACGGCAAACCTCTTCAGTTGTTCAAACAGAAACAGAGAGGGTAGGGAAGGTTGATTGTCGTAGCTTTGATAAAAATGTAAAATGTTATATGTCTGTTTTGCTGCTTTAGACGTATAATGTCTGCGCCGTCTTTGGCATATAAGATTTTAAGTGCTGAAAATCGAAAGGAAAACATGTGTTTATGGTAAAAAAATAAGCAAGAAAAATGTTTTTACAAGCAAATGTGTAAGCAAATAACAGTGTTTAGGTTTTAAATCATTAACCTATCGTTTACGCATCGTAAGTGGGCCACTTTTTAACCGAAAGTGGCCCAGTTTTTATTCGTTACCGGGCCACTAATTTTAGTCAATAGCAGTGTACTGGACATACTTTTTATTGGAGGAGATTGACAACTTATTTAGTACGCCATCTTCCTACCGCCAATAGTAAGACTGATAAAGTCATGCATTCGGTAACCATTCTTCACTAAATCACTATGTTAGTTAATACATTGAAATATTGACAGAGTTAAATGTGGAATTAAGTTTAATCATTATATTTTGTCTTTTTAAGTTAACAAAATGTAATCTAAACCTATATTTAAATCGTAATGTTATATATTTGCAATAAAATTTGAGTAACACATTAATAAATGTGCGTTTAAGGATAATATTTTTTAGTATAAAAAGATTGTTTATTTTTTAATTTTTGATTTTAATGAAAAGATTTTTAGCTTCAATCGCTATTCTTCTTGCATCGGTGTGGGCTGTTTCAGCTCAACAGCTGTATTTTCCGACTAATACAGCCATCCAGCAGAAGGGTGACTACAATTATGTTTACAAGTCTATAACCAAAAATGATTATCCGATGGGATGCATGGCAACGGCTATGACCATTATAATGGATTACCATAAGTCACCAACAAAATATGATTATAATACAGTTACGGGTGACAATGGCCTTGCCCAACTTATGTATGATGCGGCACAAAGCATAAATACACAATATGGGGAGAATGAAAGTTCAGCAGCATTATCTGAAGTTGCTGTTCAATTGGTTAATTCTTTTGAGTTTGACAGAAACAGTGTTAAGTATTACCTTAAAGCCAGTAGTGGGATGACAGATGAAGAATGGGTGGCTCTGATAGTACGTAACATAAATAATGGAATGCCTGTAATATATAGTGCCGGGACTGAGCCTGCTGCTACCTATACTTCAGAATCAGAATCTGATTTTAGCGTAGGAACTATAAGGCATGCATTTGTAATTGACGGTATTAAAAGGGACGTAAATACAAAATATGGTTATAAGTTTCATATTAATGGTGGACAAGGCGCTGATATAGCGGACAATTCTCAATGGGTTGATGATATCTTCAGTGTAACAATAGGAAATAAAACTTATGGTGATACTCCTGAAATGGTATGTGGCATTCGTACGGAAGAGCAAGCTCGTGCAGATGTATCATCACTCAAACTAGTGTCTAATGAAGGCTCTCGTGGTTTGTCGATGTCTGTAAATAATATTGTTTCAGGACAGCCTTTTGATGTAACGGCTTCAGCTCTACAGAATTGGGATTTGGATGGTAAGCCGTTTTCTGGTTACATTTTTCCAGTATTAGTACGTACAGACGATAGTGGAAAAATTATAATTACACAGCCAGATAACACATTAGAAATAGCAAAGCAGTATAACAGTGCTGATGGATTTTCATATCGCAGAATATTAAATTCATTGCTTATTTCGGGAGTAAAGTTTACAGCATCGTCAGATGTCGACTTGAGTAATTATTCTTTACGTTTGGCAACAGCAGATAATTTAAATACAGGTGAACGTGCCTTAAACATCAGGCTCGTCGAAGCACTTGCAGGTGAGAGCAGTGATCTTATTACATCTATACCGGCAGTTAGTGCAGGTGTCGTAAAAGTTAAGTTTGAAGTTGCTCAAACAGGTGGCGTTGATTTGCTGCAGCGTGTCATTACGAGTACAAGCCTCACATATGAGAGTATCAATGGACAGGAACTTGAACTCGCATATGGCACCCCATTCCTGTTCTTTGCTAAACGTACATCGTCTGCTGTTTCAGACAATGAAGTAATACTTACTGTTAATGGTAAGAAGTATCTTATGAAAGACTATTTTGCCAGCAAGAATTTCGCTAATCTTTTTGATGGAGCATTCTATATTACTCCTACTGAAACAATGACCATTCAAGCGCAGATTATAGACAAAACAAAGCTTGAAAATGTAAACGTAGATTTAACAGGAAAGGCAGGGTATTTGTCTGATGTTATAAATAACAAAAATGTTAATCCATGTAACATCGGAGAGCTTACTGTAATAGGAGACATGAATGCGGATGATTTCTATTATATTCGAGACAACATGCCCATGCTTGAAACACTTAATTTATCTGAAGTCAACATTGTGGCGAGCGGAAGTCACCCTGCAAATGCGGTTCCAGAAGCGGCTTTCTATAAAGAAATTTATAATAGCGATGGATATACACTTGCACTAAAAACAGTATATCTGCCAAACAGTTGTACTATTATAGGTGCTAATGCTTTTATGTATTGTTCAAAGTTGGAAGAAGTACATATTCCGAAAAATGTTAGTAATATAAACTACAATGCATTTTTCAGTTGTAGAAGTTTGCACGATGTTTATGTCTATAATCCGGTACCATATTATATTAATTGGTGCGTATTTAAGAATATAAGTGATAATTCTACTTTACATGTGCCTTATGGAGTTAAAGAACTCTATGTTGGCTCAGATAATGCCAATAAGTTGCCTGGTACAATTTATTCAATCAACGAATGGTACAATCGTTGGCATGACGGAAGTTCACAAGGGACGTGTAAAGAGATGGGGAAAGAGGCTGAAGGCCAAATGAAGGTGCAGCTGATGCGTACTAGTTTTGTTACATTCCGTGAAGGAGGAAAAAAGCCTGGATCGGCAATCTGGTCTAGTGATACATACGAAGTATTACCAACCATTTCTTCTCCAGTATCATCTACGATGTGGAAATTGCGTGCCTTGGTATCATATGCAGAAAACGGACAAAATAAAGAAGAATATGTATATGGGACAGCAAATAATGCAGATTATACATTCAATCTGACTCAGAAACTTAATGAACTGAAAACAAGAGGCATTAATGATGTTAATGTTAAAATGGATATATACCTCAATGTTACAGAAGCTGTTGAAGAAAGAGCAAAAAAAGGACAGAATTATTTTTATCCATATATCTATGATGGAATGGAAGTAACGTTGATAGGAGGTTGGACAAATAGTGATGGTGATGATAAACTTGACCTTCACAATTTCTATTTCGGACTGCGCAGTGGCTATGCAACCAATTTGCCTAAGGCAAAGGCTATAATAACTCTTGATAATGCACGTATCGGTTCAATACAGACTGGTACTGTTGATATGGATATTGTGCTTAAGAACAATAATGAGATGGCCGGTCTATACTATTCTAAGTTCGAGTCTTTCCTCATTGATAATGGTCATACAGTATCGATACAAGGTAATGGTACTTTGAAACTGGCAAATGATAGTTATGATGGAAACGACGGACCTCGTGCGTACTCAACTGCAGGTGGTGTGTTAAACTTCCAGCATGGCATTACTGTTAGCAATCTGGAGAATATGACATTTGAGAATATTAAGGTTACATATACTAGAACTTTTGATAGGGTGATAAAAAATTCTGCAGGAACTTCTGGATATGGTTGGGAAACGTTGGCTCTACCGTTTAATGTACTTCGTATTGAGAATGCAAACGGACGCCAGATGTCATGGGCTACATCAACAAAGACTGGTGATTTCTGGTTGGGTGAGATGACTGACAATGCTCAACAGCTTACATTCTCTTCAAATGTGGAATCAATTGAGGCTGGTCATAGTTACATAATTTCCGTACCGGATGAAGGTAAGAACAGTCTTATTGGTATTCCTCTTACTTTTGTTGGACCTACATTGGTTAATGGCGAAAAATTGGTGGATAAAGGAGATTTTGCTACTCCTAATTATAATAATGGAGGATTGAATGTTGACATGACGCCATATCCCTATGCTTTAGAACTTCCATCTATATATTATGTCATGAATCGTGACGGAAGTTCATTTTATAAGTGGGACACAGCAAGTACAGAAGATGCCAATCTTGTAACACTTCGTCAGTTTGAAGCATACTTTGAACCAAAAGACATTGTTTCAACCATGTTTAAGTCTTTTTCTTTAAAAGGTGACGTGATGAAGGATGAGACTACCGTAATTGCCGGCGTTGCTGATGGTAAAAATGATGGTTATAAGGTAAATTCTGACAAAGGATTAATTGTTGTCGAATCAGACTCCCCGCGCAAGATAAACATATCTACAGTTGACGGACGTTCATACTCATATAATGTCAGTCAAGGTACAACAAAGATAAGCATGCCGGCAGGTGTTTACATCGTAGGAGGAATTAAAGTATTGGTTAAATAATAAAATGTAATTAAATATGAATAAATTGAAATATATTAAACCTACAATTGAGGTTGTAGACATTAAAGGTAGTATAAGTATATTAGCCGGATCAAATCCGTCTAGCAACCCTGATTTTGATGATGATTATGCAGGTGTTGGTTCAGATGATAATCCTTTTCCCGGTTTTGAAAAAAACAACGCAAGCAGTATTTGGGATTAATGCGCCTATATTATTGGTGGTATAAGATTCTCTTTATTAAGCGGAAAGCGGGATGGCTTCAATAACTAGTCGTCCCTTTAAAAAAACATTTTTGCGAGATATTGTTCTGACACAGTATCTCGCATATTTTTTGAAGTATGCACCAAATAGCTTTCATGGCTCTTTTGAAGTTATAGACCGCTGACGCCAGAAGCACGTTCACTGTATCTCCCGTCACACCCTTATAAAAGTTGTGGCTGTATTGCCATGTTAAGATACACATAATAAGCCCCGAAGCGTCATTGGTTTTACATTCTTGTGTGCGTAAATAATGATGTTTCGGGGCCTATCGTTTTTTGCCTGATGTGTGTCATTCAGGAGTATTATTCGTCCTCATCCTCCTCAACAGCCCGTGCTTCCTTAAATTTCTCTTTCATAGTCGGGTTGTTGTATGTAAGCTTCTTTATCGTCAGGCCGTCTGCCTTGTCGTTGGCAAGGCGGAGGTTGCGCTCGGAGCCTACGAGGGCCTCTTTTATCTTTTGCAGGTGAGTTATCGACTTGTCTATCTCGTCGATGGCTGTCTTGAACTTCTCGCTCGCAAGGCGGTAGTTGTTGGCAAACTTCTCCTTGAAGTCGTTGAGGCGGCTCTCAAAGTTGGTTACGTCTACCGACTGGCTGCGCGCAATGGCCAGTTGGCGCTGATACTCTATGCTCTTCTTTGACGTCTGCACAAGTAGCGTTATCAGCGGGAGGAAGAACTGCGGACGGATGACGTACATCTTAGGATAGCGGTGCGACATGTCAACGATGCCCGTGTTGTAAAGCTCACTTTCAGGTTCGAGCAGCGACACAAGTACGGCAAATTCGCATTTCTTTGCTTTGCGGTCGTCGTCGAGTTTCTTCAGGAAGTCCTCGTTCTTGTGCTTCGTCGCAGTCTGATCCATTTCGTTTTTCATCTCAAACATAATGGAGATATATTCAAAGCCGTCTTCATAGTCGCGGAATATGAAGTCGCCCTTGCTGCCGCCCGATGCGTCGTTGTCTTTCTCAAAGTAGGCGTTGGGGAATAGCGGGCGCATGCGGTTGAACTCCGTGCTGCAGTGTATTTCGAGCGTCTCGCCGACCATTTTTGTCGACATCCTTGTCTTCAGGTCTTTATAGTAGTCAACCTCTTCCTGCTTCTTTTTCAGCTGTATCTCGTAAGTTTCCTTTATGTTGTTCTCACGCAGTGCGGCCTCATTCTTCTGCTGGTTCACCATGCCCGTAAGCTCAACAATTTTGTTTTCTTTCTCCTTCAGAGCGTCCTGCGCCTTGCGTTGTTCCTCAAGCACGGCTATCTGACAGGCATCCTTACTCTGCGAAATTGTGGATTTCAGTTCCGAAATCTCCTTGTCCTTCTTTGCCAACTCACCGGCCAGCTCGAGCGCATTAGTCTGTACCATGCTCTCTATCTTAGCCTTCAGTTCGGATATCTCCTGATTCTTTTTGTTCATTTCTCCTGCCAGTTCGAGAGCTTTAGCCTGCGCCGTGCTTTCAATCTTGGCTTTCAGTTCTGATATCTCCTGGTCTTTCTTGTTCATTTCCCCGGCCAGTTCGAGAGCCTTAGCCTGCGCCGTGCTTTCAATCTTGGCTTTCAGTTCGGATATCTCCTGGTCTTTCTTGTTCATTTCTCCGGCCAGTTCTAGTGCCTTAGCCTGTGCCGTGCTTTCTATCTTGGCTTTCAGTTCTGATATCTCCTGGTCTTTCTTGCTCATCTCTTCAGCCAGTTCAAGCGCCTTCGCCTGCGCCATGCTGTCTATCTGAGCCTTCAGCCGTTCTATCTCAGTATTCTTTTCTCCTATTTCAAGATCCTTTGCCGACAGCTGCTGTCCGAACGTCTGTTTCGACTTCATCACGTCGGCCTTCAGTTCTGCCGCATATTGTTTCCTCACCTCTTCAAGTCTGCGGTTGAGTTCGTCGTTAAACTCGGCGTTCTTAACCTGACTGACGATAGAAGCATAGTCGGCCTCGTCTACCTGAAACACGCTCTGACATTTAGGACATCTTATTTCTTTCATATTATCGAGTTTTTGTTATTTCTTACACATTTATAATCTTTATCAAATCTGCCAGTTGTACAAAGTAATCATTTGACCAGATATCCAGTTCTTTCGGATTCCTGACAAAAGGCAGGACGTCATTTTTAACCTGATTTATATTGGCAGTTGATAATTTTTCTTTCAGCAACGCGATAAATGTATCCATGTCAATTTCCTCATTATTAAACTGCTTTACGCGTTCTGCCAAATGCTTGAAGTCAAGTGGTACATTATGGCGTACATACCATTCAAAATCATACCAATCGCGTCCCTTTACTCGATTTTTCCAGGCACGGTACACCAGTGCATGCATTTTGCCTGCAAACAGGTCGGGCAAAACAAAGCAGCGTGTCATAAATGAATGTGGCTGCAACAGCAACTTTTGCTCAGTTTCAGATTTCAGCGGTGGCTGTGTGTCAACCTCAATTTTTATTTTTATCGATTTGTCTGTACGGAAAGATATGTCGTAAACATCAGTGTTGTCTTTTAGAAATGCCGATTCAACCTTTCCAAAACTCTTTTTGTCTTTCTTTTTTATTTCCACGTTTCTTCCCACAACGGCAAATTCATCGATGATGGGCTGAAAATATTTCTTGAAATCAAATTCGTCGTCAGGTGCCAAAAGAGAGAAGTCCATGTCTTCGCTAAAGCGTTGAAGACCATGGAAAATACGAAGACATGTACCGCCATAGAACGCAGCCACGTTGAAGAAACCTCCGTTATAAAGACCGGCAAGTATTATTTGCTGGTTAACCTCAAATATGGCATTGCGTTTCTTCTGTTCGGTAGAAAGGTCGTATGCCGAAAGCATACTGTCGTAAATGTCATTTGTCATTGTTTAGCAGTTTTATTAAGGTTCTTATTGATTCCGACTTTTTGCCAGTCTTGGCATATTCTTCAAAGATGTTTACGTTCATCATTAAAAAGTCGTCCATCTCCATGCGTATGTCTTCTTCAAGATACGTTTCAGCATCTTTTATGGATCTTAGATTTACGCTTGGTGAGTTGGCAATCAGGTCACATAGTGCTTTTTCCGGTGTAGCCATCACGAACGCATATCCGTCCTTTTCAATGCTCGACAGTCCTATTGAAAATGATTTTCTTGGGGTGTATGTATATTCAAACCGTCCAAATGCAGTGTCAAAGCAACGTGAATGTTTTAGCGTCATTGACTGCATAGTGTAAACCATTTCAGGTATGAGGCCATAGTAACGCAATGCAGAAGACATAGATACATATGACGGGGTGTAAAGATGATTGGCGATAAGCTCGGTAGACAGAGGCCTGTCTGATATCTCAGGATTACATATGTACAGTCCTCTCTTAAGGCGGATAATATCTCCGCTTTTCTCAAGTTGTCTTATTTTTTGGCTTCCTCCTTTTAATTGTGGATATAGTGATTCAATTATTGAGGACGTTACCGGTATGTTGCCGAGTTTTGCTAAAACATTATTCATGATGTACGGATAAAGTTTACTCAAACAAGATGTCTGGTAACCATGCTTATTTAGATTAGCATGGATATTGAGAACATTGTTTGTTTTTGCAAATATAGTAAAATTTTGAACAGTAATATATATAAAACATACTTAACTGTTCAAAATTTTACAACTTTTATGCCGTCTTAATGTTTTAGCTTCTGTTTGCTCTTCATTCTGAGGAGCAGGCGAAAGGTGAAGTTTTTGGGGGTGTCTGTCTTCCGTCAGTTCTCCTTTTCTTTTTTATCTTCCAGACAATCAGCGTCATCTTCTTCATCTTTGTCGTCCTCTTCCGCTTTGTTCGGAATAACGGAGCCCTTCGGGTCGTTGGTCTTCTCGGTGTTCATCCATTGGCGTATGGCTGCCATTCTGGGCAGCAGGCGGATTACGGGCAGGCGGTAGTGGTGAATAATGATGAGCATCATCATTAGTATGCCTATGACCGTCATGTAGCCGTAGCACTCCTTTATGGATATCATCACGGCCTGCTTGGATATCACAGCCATCGTGTCGCTCCACGACGGCAGGTCGAACGGCATCACCGTTCCGTCCATGTTGTCGGACGCGTTGAGGCTGTTTTTTGATATCGACCAGTTGTATAGTCGCTGCACCGTGGCCGAGCCTAAGGCCGTTCCTATGCCACAGCGTATGTATCCTATGGAGTTGAGGCCGAAGAAAAAGTGAGAGAAGGGGAGCGACTGCGACAGATATACGTTAGACGCCGAGCCTATCATCACCTCAGACACGCCAAAGGCAAACAGCGGGATGAAGAATGCCTCTCTGTTGGTGTCGCCGTCGATGAGAAAATACATCGACACTTCGTAAAAGGTGAGCAGCATAAGTGCCACAATAAAGTATTTCTTGAATCCCCAGTGCCACTTTACGAATGTGGCAAAGGCCAGCAGCGAGCCTACCACCACGCCGTAGAGTATAGGCCAGTTGAGCGATATCGTGTTGAGCGAGTCGTATTTCAGCACAGATGACAGATATATCGACTGCAACAGCTTGGGCGCAGCCTGAAGAATGCCAACGCCGAGCAGAAGCAGCATGAGGTGCTGCACTGACCTGAACTTGAATATAGACAGCGGCAGATACGGCTTCTCGTGAAACTTCGACCGGCACAGGGCTGCGGCAAAAAACGCCAGCGTTATGCCCGTGGCCTGCCATATAGTGCTGCTCATCCACCAGTCGTAATGCCCGCCGTAGGTGAACATCCACATGCCTGATATCAGGAACGCGCTCCAGAGGAACAGACCTACGAAGTCGACACCCTTCAGCGACAGGAACGGACCCGGACGATGGTCGGGCTTCATCATGAAATATACTATGCCGCAATGAATCATCATCAGCGCTATGACAAACAGGTTCATCAGTCGCCAGTTGCCGTAGTATGTTAGATATGCCGTCGTTATGCCAGAAAGATATGTTCCGCCGCACACCATGATGTAGACAACAGGGAAGAACACGGCATAGTTGCGCGACGGCGTTACGCATAGACGGAACACGCTCGTGCAGCCAAACATGCCCAGCATCTTGCAGAAGCCCGCAATGAAGGCCAGTCCCCATATCATCCACGGCTCGGTTACCGACATGGTCAGGGCGTTGCATATTATTATTCCGATGGCTGAAACGAAAAACAGCTGCCGCGTGTACATATAGAATTTCAGCCTGTACATCACCGGGAAGCACACAGTTATGCCGCCCAGGGTGCAGTAGCCTGCCATCTGTATGTCCTCGTTGAGCAGCGCTATCTCGCTTACAATCTGGTTTGAGTACGACGTGTTGATGCTTCCCACATACTGATACAGAAAGCCGAACGCCATATACAGCCAGAAGCGCAGCCGTGGCGGCACCCAGTCTTTATACATCAGGAGCTGCCGCGTGCGTATCACGGTGTTTGTCGTATGATATAGCTTGGCCATTATCAGTCGATCATTTCACATTCAACGTTCAGGCCGGCACGCAGCCGCCTTATGTTCTCCTTGCTGTTCTCCTTCGTGAAGCGTATCTTCACCGGCAGTCTCTGTTCCACCTTCACAAAGTTGCCCGTGGCGTTGTCCTGCGGCACTATGGAGTATTGTGCCCCCGTGGCGTTCGACATGGCCTCTATCACGCCCACATATTCAATGCCCGGAATGGCGTCTACGGTTATCCTCACGCGGTCGCCTGGCTTCATCTTTGCCGTCTGTGTCTCCTTATAGTTGGCTACAACCCACACGTCGTTTTCGTCAACCACCGACATCAGCGTCTGTCCTGGCTGCACGAGCTGTCCCTCCTGCAGCGTTATCTTCGATGTGTATCCGTCTGCAGGTGCCGTTATCACGGTGTACGACACGTCCAGTGCGGCATAGTCCTTGCGCGCCTTGGCCAGTTTTATGCTTGCGTCCTGCTGTCCCAGTTTCTTTGTCTGTTCGTTCTTGGTCAGCGACGTTGAGCGCTTCTGCCTGCACAGCATGTCATATTCGGCCTTTGTGCTTTCATATCTTGTCTTCACGTCGTCATACTGTTTCTGCGTAACGGCCTTGTTTTTCAGTAGCACCGAGTAGCGTTGCAGGTCGCGTTCGGTGTTCTCCAGTTCGGCCTTTGTGCCCAGTATCGACGCCTCGTTCACGCCTATGTTACTTTCCGTGGTGCTTATCGCCGAGCTCATCACCGTCTTGCCCGACACGGCGTTCTGCAGTTCGGCTTCGGCCTCTGCCAGCTTCAGCCTGTATTCTCTGTCTTCGAGTATCACCAGCGTGTCGCCTTTATGCACGAAGGAATATTCCTCAACGCACACCTTCTTGATGTAGCCCTGCACGCGTGCGTTCACCGGCACGATGTGTCGGCGCACCTGAGCATTGTCAGTGAATGTTGAAACGTTGAATTTTATAAACTGTACACATATCCACCATATACCTATTGCCAGCACAGCCAGAACCACGATGTTCTGGATCATTCGTCTTGTCTTGCGGTTCATGTTTAAAAGTTTCCTGAAATATATTTTAGTTGATAATAATAGTACACCACATTCACGCGTGCGTTAACCAGTCTTACCTCGGCGTCGAGCTTTGACGTCGATGCGTCGAGCATGTCGGTCAGCAGCGACAGGTCGGCCGAATAGCGCTGCTCCACAATCCTGTAGTTCTCGTTGGCCAGTTCCACGTTCTTTTTCTGCGTCTCCACCTGACGGCATGCCTCGGTGTAGTATTTGTACATCTGGTCCACCTTTCGGTCTATCGTTTCCTTTTCGGCCTGGCGGTTGTCCACCAGCTTTGCCGTCTGCATCCTTGCGGCGTTGAGCGAGGTGTTGTCTTTGTAGAAGGCCGACAGGTTCATCGACAGTTTCACGCCCACCCACCATGTGTTAATGTTGTTGTTCTTCACGGGAGCGCAGTTGGTTATCGGGCCTTCGAGACTGTTGCCTGCTGTCAGTCCTATCATGGGCATCATGCGGCTGCGCACAATCTTCTCTTCGGTCTTAGCCTGCGAGTAGGCCAGGTCGAGCCGTTTCAGCTTTGGCGACATCTCGGCCTCCTGTCTCCAGTGGCTTGCTCCAAGGTCGGGCAGATTCATCTCGTCCGTGCCGAGCCATGGCTCTATCATCGTGCCTTCGTCAAGTCCGAGATACACCAGCAGACTGTAGTTAAGATGCTCCACGGCGTTGGCCACGGTACTTCTGTCGTAAGTAAGGTTCGACAGGGTCAGTTCGTAGCGCGTAACGTCGTTTGCCAGTGCCAGCCCCTGTTCAGAGCGCACCTTCATCTCCTCAATCAGTTGTTTTGTCAGCTTGATGTTCTCGTCGTACACACTCAGCAGGTTGCGGTTTTTCAGAAGACTGAGATAGCAGTCGAGCACCTCCATTTTAATGTTATCCGTAACAATCTTCAGGTCGGTAGATGCCATCTGTGTCTGATATCTCGTCTTCTGTATTCCTGCCGTTATCTCACCTCCGGAGTAGAGAGGCTGATAGAGCGAAAGAGAAAGCAAGTTGCCCAGATGGGGCATTGCCGAACGTGTAGGGTTCGAAAAGTCACGTTCCAGAATTGTTGCATCCCCCAGATAGTTTACTCCTGCTTCCAGACCGATGTCGGGCAGTCGCTTTGCCCTTGCGTTCTTTTCTAGTTGTCTGGAAATGTTCACATCCTTTTGTGCCGCTTTAACTTCTACATTCGATTGTTCCACTCTTCTAAATAATTCGTCAATTGTCATCCTCAACGGTTTCTGAGCGGACATCCGGCACGCCACAACACTGCTGCCGGCAAATAATAACAACACGGCTAATCTCCGTAATCTCATACTTTATGTCGCTTTTTTGGTGTGCAAAATTACGGATTTAACTTTGATTAAGATTATTCTATATCAGCCCTAAATTTGTCATATACGAAACAAATAGCCTCATTTTGTCCATTTTTCAGGTTCTTTCTGTGTTATTTCTTTTACCATAAGCCCCAATGCCATGTTAATGATAATGTCTTAATAATTCTGTTATTTGTTAATTATTTTTGCAATTGTCTTGTTGGGTATATTGTTATTGGGAGTTAAAGGAGTATTTTCTAAGTGAAGAACGAAGAGTGAAGAGTGAAGAATCCAAATGCTTTGTTGGATATTGTAATTGGGAGTTAAAGAAGTTAAAGGAGTTATCGCTCACTAAGGTGAGCTAGGAGCATATTTAAGTGAAGAACGAAGAGTGAAGAGTGAAAAATCCAAATGCTAACGTAGTGCTTGTGAAAATAATCAACAAGACTATTGTGCCGGCTGATTTGCAATCTGCCGGAATAGAATATAAGGATCTCTGATCCGCTTAAAGTACCGCTTGTTTAAGTTAAGGATGATAAGTTAAAATTTCAAATACCAAATTGGTATAATGTTATAAGGTAATTTTAAATATGAAGTAATCGGATAGTTCTGGCGAAAGTTAAAAATCTAAATGTCTAAGCGAGTTTAATACAACAGTATAAAGACAAAATAGGAAGTAATCGGATCACAGATCCTGATATTCAATTCCGGCGGAGCGCAGATCCGCCGGCACATTAGTAAACGTAGTGCTTGCGAAAGGATAACTCCTTTAACTCCAAATGATAATATCCGTCAAGGCATACGTCTTAACTCCATAACTCCTTGATTACTTTTACTTACGTTCTGCGCCTGCTCTATATTCCGTAGGCGAGACGCCGAACTGTTTTCTGAAGAATTTGCCGAACGAGGCCTGGTCGGCGAAGCCCAGTCTGTAGGCTATCTGTTTCACGGGCAGGTCGGTGCAGTCGAGCAGCCGTCGCGCTTCGGTTGTCAGCATGTGCGCTATGTGCTCGTTTACCGAGCGTCCCGACACCTTGCGCACTATGCGCGACAGGTAGGTTGACGACACGTTAAGCTGCGACGAATAAAACAATATGTAGTGCTCTTTAAGGTAATTGCCGATTAGCAGCTTTCTGAACTCGCGGTAAATCTCCACGGTGTGCGGCACCTTCGACGGATCTGCAGCGCATCCCGCCCTCAGTATCTCGGCAAAGCGCAACAGCAGCAGGTTAGACAGATGCAGCATCAGGCCGTTGTAGTGCAGCTGTTCCGTGTTGATGTCAGAATAAAGTCCCAGCATCGTCTGCATACATTCCATTTCGCTTTCGTTCAGACTCCTTATCGGCAGCGCGTTCTCGTTGGCAAACGAAATCATCTGGTTATACACGGGCGCATAGGCCGACAGGTCGTCAAAGTATGCCGGCATAAAGCTCACGCCTTCCATCATGAAGTCCTCGTCGGCATCGCTCAGCGACACCACCATGTTTGGTGTCAGAAAAGCCATAGAGTTCTTCTTTAGTGTCTCCGTGCTGTAGTTTACCGAGAGCTTCACCGTTCCGCTCTTCACCAGCATTATGCTGAACGAGTCGCTGAGCATGGGCGCAACCTTATATCCTGTGCCCATGCCGGCTTTAGTCCTGAACACCGTAACCTCATCGCATGGCATCACGGTTTCATATCCCTCATGCCTTACCTCGTCAAAAAACGTGTCGTGAACGCTATACATCTTTCCACAAATGTTGTCTTTGCATACAAAGATAAAAGATTAATTTTATTCTTGCTTGACTTTGGTGAATTCCATATAAGTTATTTTAGTTCATTTTTGCAGTCTTTGTATAACTCTATCAGGTGATATATTGACATGTCGATAAGTGGTTCAAACATAAAGCTATTAATATGAATAATTTCTGGCGTCATCATATTAACTTTTTCTATTATATATCTATTCTTATCAGAAGGATATTCTTTTTTATATAACTTTGTCCAATTTGCAGTTTGATTGCTTGTTGTTTCTAAATCCTTCTCATTTTTCCCTTTTGAGATTAATTTTTTATAAATATATTCTTCTGTTAAAAGGCGTATAGCTATCGATAATACTATTTTATTCTCTATAAAAACGGCATTGGGTGATGTTTCAGACATTATTTCATCTGCAGTCTTTAAAATTAAGTCATAAATTTTATTACAAGAATCTGCACGTTTTAATTCTTTTCCGTTATTATAAGTTCTTATAATATTTGTGATTTGACTTTCTGTTATATTTTTTGTATCTTTTTTTAAATGTAGACAGCTTGTTAAAGTCAAATATTCTGAAGAGCTGTTACCTTTTGTATATTGAATTAAGTTTCTTACGAATGGAATCATGCTTATAAATATTTTATTATTATCGTCATGTCCAACAAATGCGTTACAATATACATCTCCTTTATATTGGCCGGTATTAATTATTATTGTTCCATCATCTAATCGGTCAATCATCCATAAATTATTATTTCCTATAGAAAGTCTTGATGAAACTGTCCGGTAAAAATCATAATTGTGTGTCAATATAATCATATAAAATTTATCATTTTCGGCCAAGTCTTTAATATATTCGATTATGGCATATTTATTTTGATAATCAAAAGAGTCTGCAATATCATCCATTATTATTATGGATTCATGGGGGCTATCTTTACGGGCCTCCATTTCGAATATAAATTGCAATATTGTAAATGCTCTCTTTTCACCACGGCTTAGGATCTTGTCTAAATCTCTTTTGTCTTTTAAATCATAGCTTTTATCTTTTTCTACATAAGAAAATTGTAGCTTTGCGGCTTCTTGTTTAAGAATAATATCACGTTGGTTTTGTATTGAAACTTTTATTGGAACATGGAAGCGTGAATTATAGAGAGTTATAATTTCTTTCCATCTGCCTTGTTCAAGACTAGCTTTGGATAATATGTCTAAAAGTTCTTTTTTATTTTCATTATAAACAGTTATATAAGAATCAAATAAAGGTTTTATTTCTGCATGAGATAGATGTCCTAACCATACTTTTTTGCGAAAATCGTCATAATTAATAATTTCAATAATCCATTCAGGGTGATTTTCTATAACAGCTTTGAATCCTCTTAAATCAGTATTTTTATCTATTGCTTTTGTTATTTTTTCAAATGATTTCTTTAATTTATCATCTTCTAGAATTCTTTGCTGTTCTTCAGAAATTAATTGCTGTAATTGTTCTTTAGACGTTATTTCTTTACCATTTTGTAATACTATTTTATGTTGCACTCCGAAAAAAGCACCATCAGAAACATATTGAACTAATTGAGAGGCATGGTAAGTTCCAAATTTATAATCTCCAACAGAACGGAAAAGTGTTGATTCTTTTATTAACTTTTCATAATTATCTATATATTCTTTAAGCTGTTTGTTGTACTTATTTAAAAATTCTTTGACATATCCTTTTGCATCAAAAATATCATTATATTTGAAGTCATAATAAGGAATGCCTTCTCTTATTTTTGTATTAAGTGATTCTAATATACTGTAAATAGTATCATTACTTGTTCTTGAAAAAGTATCTATAATTTCTTTTTCGCAATCAGAACTCATAGATTTACTTTTCAATTTCGCCATTAATGAATCTTTACTTGTTCTTAATTTAATGTATATATCATCATATTTCGCCTTTAATTCTGAACTTGCTAAAAAATTTACAAAAGATTTAGAACTGTCAATTTCGTCTTCACCATTTACAACATAGATAAAGTCTTGAGGTATAGGTTTGTCATCAATAGTTATTTCATTAACAACTGATGCTTCTGGGTTGAGATAATCTTGTGGCTTTTCTTTTGTTTGTCCAGATACGTATCTCATAGTTTTTGCAAAAGATGTTTTCATACATCCATTTGGTGCGTAAATTAAATGGACTCTCTTTTTATCAAATTTAAAGTTCTGATCAAATGATTTTATGCCAAAACAATTTCTTAATTTAATGTTTAAATTTTTCATTTTGCTAGTTGTTTAGTTATACCGTCTCAATTCCATCAAACGTGGTGTCGATGAAAGTATCTTTTTTCATCTTGCTTGTATCTATCTTTTTATAGTCGTCAAAGAGCTTTCTGATAAAGCGTAATTTAAACGCTAAGCGTATATCGTCTTTGTCTGACTCATCGTCTGATTGTTTCGCTTCTTTGGCTGTGATAGTCCTTATTCCGGTTATTTCGTATAGGTCACGTATGCCTTTTCCTTTAAAATATGGAATGAAATAGTGTAAATCGTCAAGTGCTATCGTCGTTGGAAATTGGCGGCCTGTGTAGTATAGATCTGCTTTTCCGTCAATGAAGTTTTGATAATAGTCTTGGCGGTTGTTGGGCTTAACAATGCCAATAAGCACTCTGTTTCCAACATCCACGAACGTACCTTTCTGAGGTATCACATTTTCTATTATTTTCTGTGATTTTGTCTCAATTAAGTTCTTTATAAACTCTTCCAACAGTTGCCTGTTTTGTTCGTCTTTAGGACGCAATGGAAAAGCACCGATATTCACGGCATCTATGCTCTTATAGAATTTTGCATCCTTTACATTGTCATGTTTACCGTCGCCCGGGAATAGGATATATCCGCCAATGACTTCTTTTTTAAGAACATCAGCTGATTTTAGGGCATCAGCCGAAAAGTCTTTATAATAAATAGCATCTCTGTAACGGTGCATTTGGTTAATAGCATCATCAGGCGGTACATCCACACCGTTTCTGTCTTTACCTCCTATACGATATTTTGCATCAAAGAGATATGTCATTTTCATATTCTCCTCGATGTCATTTTTTGTCAGTCTTAAAATAATATCCGGCTTTTGCGGAACAGTCTTTACAACAAGTTCTTTTATTCCTGTTGCGTTGTTTTCGTTTTCCGTGCTTTTCGGATTATAAACCAATTCAGCTAATTCTACGTTGTCTTTTTTAAACAAAATGCGTGAATGTTCTCCTTTGCCTAATTCCCATGTAAACATACCATTCATCTCCATTCTGTTTTTTTGCTCCACATCCTCGTCGTTCAGATGCAGCTGTTCTTTCACGATATGGCTTACTTCAATGAAGCACCATATCTCATACAGAGTTGCAATGTCCTTAGTCTGAAGTTTATATATGCCATCGTTTAGCGAATACGCACGGCGTAAAAGATTCCATGTGCGGTAAACCTGACTATAGCCGGTAGCTCGTTGCAGAACCAGGCTTTCCTGATTTAACCCTTTGAAACGGCCTATTGTTCTGAAAAACGGATTGTTCTGTAAACGTTTTAGCGTAGCTGATACATTTTCCATTTCATGTCTCATTGTATCAGATGCACCTTTAAGGCATTCAATCTGTTTTTTTTAAGCTTCATATTTACTTGCAATCTGTGTCAGGGCAAATTTCAAGAATCTGTTTTCTTGCGTGTCGTTTGTCTGTATTTGTTCTTCAACGCAATACAGGTGTGCATATTCTTGTTTATGTTCAGCCAGTTCATTTTCGATATATGCAGGGATGTGTTTCAGCTTGTCGGCTCTCATATACGACTTATGCCCATGAAGCCTGTGTCGTGGCCGTTCAATGATGTTCTTGCAAGCCTTGATAAATTTCTGTTGTTCGCCTGAAAATATGCTCCACCAGATAAGTTCAGGTGTATCCTGATTCTTATCAGGGGTGAATCCGTGAAATGTTCTTCGCAGATAGTCTATCGAAAGCATGTGATATTCACGTTCAATATCTTCAATTATGGCTTTCCAGTGCTTGTGGTAATCGAGTTTGCTGCTTAAAACTTCAAATGAGAAACAGAACTTGCAAGTTTCTTTTCCGACTTTATATATAAACTTTATTTCGCTGCGTCCAATATCGTTGCCATAGTTGATGTAGCCGGCTAATGTATGTCCTCGGAAAGAAAACTTCTCATTGTCGCTTTGCAGGTCAGAACCCCATTGTGCATTATTAACATGAGCATTAAATTCTACCCATATTGGATAGTCAGTGTTGTCAAAGAATATTGCTTGTGCTTGTTCTTCTTTGTTTATTGTTGTTATTTCGTCTGAATCACCGTGTATAACAACCGACTCTACGCCATCTGACCATGAATAAGTAGACACGAGGGCATCTTCGCCAAGATTACTCTTGGCTTTATACCACGTTACATCAAATTTGGCACATTCAATGTACAGTGTGAAGTCTTTATGTCGTATAGTGAGAAGATCCATCTTAACTCCAAAAACTTGTATTGCCTGAATCTAATTTTTGTTTCATTTCCTTCAATTTCAGCAAAGATACAGAGTCTTCTGTTTTGATGTCTTCGTATATACTCTTCAGTCCTTCTTCAATTGTTGTCTTAAGGTTATCTAAGAAAGAATCTGTAACCTTTGTATCATCACCTTCAATACGTGAGAGTATTTTCATACTTGTTATTTCGTCTAATGCTCTCGCTATGACAAACTCTTCAGACAAATCGTTTCCTTGTTCGTCCTTGTTGTAAGGTAAATTATTTACCACATACAATAAGAAATCATTTCTTGTTCTGTAGGCAATTTTAAAAGGTGTGCCATTCAGCACGTTATTGACAGCTTGTAAATATGCCAATGCTTTTTCACACACATCTTTGTAACCTTCATATACATCAACTCCTTCAACTGCTGTGCCAATAAGTTCTTTTTCCCCTAATTTACCTATTTGTTCATGTTGTTCAGTTAATCCAGAATATAAATCCACTTCGTTCATTTCTATCGTCATAGCTCTGTCCAACACTTTGCGTGAGAATGAGAATGTTGTTTCATCCATGTTAACAGTGCCTACTACAATCAGATTTTGCGGTATTGTCTTACCCTGAAAAAAGTTGACTCATAAATAAAATAATTATGAGGAAAAATAA
>ENA-OPSK01000261-OPSK01000261.1-human-gut-metagenome-genome-assembly--contig:-NODE-261-length-48692-cov-9.489833_pt1 | contig 48692 bp, 46 predicted proteins | sample MGYA00241807_ERZ501905 | MGnify/ENA primary metagenome ERZ501905 (study PRJEB25962, sample SAMEA2042111) | human gut metagenome | biome: human gut; feature: human-associated habitat; material: faeces...
AGCCTTTGTTCTTAGAATTTTCAGGGTTTTACATACTGTTCAGTTTTCAAGGTTCCTGATGCTTTCGCATCGAACGCAGAAGGAGGGATTTGAACCCTCGCGCCGCTACTAACGACCTACTCCCTTTCCAGGGGAGCCCCTTCAACCACTTGGGTACTTCTGCTTGGTTGATCTTTTAATCTTTATTCTGTTCAAGACAAATCTCAATGTTTGTCCCAAGCGGAGAGAGTGGGATTCGAACCCACGCGCCCTTTCGGACAAACGGTTTTCAAGACCGCCTCGTTATGACCGCTTCGATATCTCTCCAAAAATGTGCTTAACCATTATATAATGGATATTCATTTTTGTCAAGGACTTTTTCACTTTCTTTTTGAAAGTTTTCACAATCACCTGTGCGTCTTGACTCTTTAATTTTTGTTTTCGCTTTCTCAGCGGCAACAGAACATATTTTATCACTACTAAAGTATAAAGTCAACTGTTTTTTTGACTTTATTTATATTTTTTCGACAATCGAAAAAAAGAGGACGAAAGACCCAAAAGTCCCTCATCCTCTTGATTCTATAACGTCTTCTGATTAGCCAATCAGCTTACCTACGTTCAGCTTAACGCCCGGGCCCATGGTAGAAGTCATGGTTACGCTCTTTAAGTAAGCGCCCTTTAAGGTAGCTGGTTTTGCCTTCAGGATAGCGTCAATAAGCGTCTGGAAGTTGTCCGCTAACTGCTCCTCTGTGAAGGAAGCTTTACCTACTGGCACGTGGATAATGTTAGTCTTATCAAGTCTGTACTCGATCTTACCGGCTTTGATATCATTGATAGCTTTGGTTACATCCATAGTAACAGTACCAGCCTTCGGGTTCGGCATTAAGCCCTTCGGTCCAAGTACACGACCAAGACGTCCTACAACGCCCATCATGTCCGGAGTAGCTACTACTACGTCGAAGTCTAACCATCCCTCGTTCTGGATCTTCGGGATCAGCTCCTCAGCGCCTACGAAATCTGCGCCTGCAGCCTGAGCCTCTTCTGCCTTCGGTCCCTTAGCAAATACAAGGATACGAACGGTCTTACCAGTTCCGTGCGGCAGTACAACTGCACCACGGATCTGCTGATCAGCATGACGGCCGTCACAACCAGTTCTGATATGAAGTTCTACGGTTTCATCGAATTTAGCACCTGCAGCCTTCTTCACGATGGAGATGGCATCTGCAGCTTCATAAAGGCTCGCGCGATCTACTAATTTAGCAGCCTCTACGTATCTTTTTCCTCTTTTCATTATAAAAAACCTCCTAGTGGTATTGTCGGGGAATTCCCTCCCACGTTACTGATAAACATCCCGAAAATTACTCGGCAACTGTGATACCCATACTTCTTGCTGTACCAGCGATCATGCTCATAGCAGCTTCAAGGCTTGCTGCATTTAAGTCAGGCATCTTTAATTCTGCGATCTTCTGCAGATCCTCTTTCGAGATGCTAGCTACCTTAGTCTTGTTCGGTGTAGCGGAACCGGATTTAATCTTGCAAGCTTTCTTTAACAAAACGGCAGCCGGCGGAGTCTTTGTGATGAAGCTGAAGCTTCTGTCAGCATATACAGTAATAACAACCGGGATGATCATATCGCCCTGGTCTGCTGTCTTAGCGTTGAACTCTTTCGTGAACTGTACGATGTTTACACCGTGCTGTCCAAGAGCCGGACCTACTGGCGGAGCTGGTGTAGCCTTTCCAGCAGGAATCTGTAATTTAATATATCCTGTAACTTTCTTTGCCATTGTTGGCACCTCCTATAAATTGTGGTAATTGCGGGGATTTCCCTCCCACAGGCTCATAAATGAACCTCTTTACATCATCTTCTTGATCTCTGTGAAGTTCAGTTCAACCGGTGTTTCACGGCCAAACAGTTCTACACGAATCGTCAGGGTCTGTCTTTCCTCGTTGATGGACTCGATAACACCAACGGTATCTTTCCATGCCCCTGTCGTTACAACAACCGTGTCGCCGACCTCAAAGTCAACAACAACGCCGGTTTCCTTAAATCCGAGACCGGCCATCTCCTCTTCCGTCAAAGGAACCGGTTTGGAGCCCGGACCAACAAACCCGGTCACTCCGCGGGTGTTGCGTACTACGTACCAGGTATCATCATTCATAACCATGTTGATCAGTACGTATCCGGGAAACATCTTCTTGGCAACCTGTTTATTGGCTCCATTCTTGACTTCGATAACTTCCTGCATCGGCACGGAAACCTCTAAGATCTGATCCTGAAGGTTCCGGTTCTCGATCGTCTTTTCGATGTCAACCTTTACTTTGTTTTCATAGCCGGAATAAGTATGCACTACATACCAATTTGCTTCTGCCATATTTCTCACCTTTGCCTTTACATAACGAAGTGCAGTCCAAACACGATTGCCGTGTCAAGAGCCGCAATGATAAGTCCCAGCGCAACGGAAACGGCGATGACCGCTCCAGTCTGCTTCGTAACTGTCTCTTTGTCAGGCCAGATGATCCTTTTGTACTCAGCTTTTAAACCTTTCCAGAAACTCTTTTTAGGAGCTTTTTTGGTATTTTCTGTATCACCCATTTTTGTCCTCCAAAGCGCTCAGGCAGATGCCCGATCGCGCAGAACCAACCAGTTACTCTTACTTCGTCTCTTTGTGTAACGTGTGTGTCTTACAGAATCTGCAGTACTTTTTGGTTTCCATTCTGTCCGGATGAGTTTTCTTATCCTTGGTCATGTTGTAATTGCGCTGCTTGCATTCTGTGCATGCCAGTGTAATTCTTGTACGCACAACTTCCACCTCCATTTTTCTTAGTATGCGATCTTTCCACTCTCCAACCGGAAATCTGGTTTTTGAGCATAAAAAAAAGACCTATGTTCTTCCATTCGCCCGTCTACTATATCATAAAAGAAGCGGCACGTCAAGCAATAACTTGCCGACATTCGCCGCCTCTTTTATATTATAGATATCGTTTTCACTTAGTGCAGGCTGGAACCAGATTCTGCCCGCGCCTCGTATTTCAGATGCTATAAAACAATCAGAAAGGTTTACTCGTCCATTTTCTCCTCGTTTACAGCATCTGTCTTTTCTTCCACATTTTCATGACTGTCTGTGGTATCCGGCTCCGCCTTTTCAGGCTCATCGGTTTCTTCCTCATCTGCCGCCTGGTTTCCGATAAAATGCGCCATTTTTCCAATCTTACCCATATGGCTTGTATCCACGCGGGTGATCTCCGGCTCATCAGCTTCCACAACATCATCCTCAAGCGCGGCGTTCTGATGCAGGGCGCCGCCCTCCTGGTTCTCCGCACTTTCCGGATTTTTTGTCACGGATGGATATTCTTCCGGGTTTTCCTTGGCATCCGCAAGTTTTTCATTCATGAATGTCTCAAACTGCTTTTGCTCTTCCTCGCTGGAAAAGGCCGACTTGGCGATAAACTGCCAGGTTTTCTCGTTCGTCTCAAGCAGATACATCCGCTCAATCTCAACCATCTGCTCAATGTCGCTGTAGCTGTAAGTCTTGGTCATCTCCTGCGCCGCAACCGTCATGGTCAGCGTCTTCTCATCCAGCGTCAGATGTACGACTGGGAAATCGCCCGTCTTTTCCAAATTTTTAAGTCCGCTCCGTTTCCAGATCATCCGCTCCTGGTTCTGGTTTGAAATCATGTAAAACATGCCGATGCCGACCAGCACTGCTATCACGATGGACGGTACAAGAAGAACCAGATTGCCCTTTGCCTGCATCACATTTTTTCCCAGAAAGAGAGCTAAAAATGCGACATATAAGAGTGCCGACACCATCTTCATTTTCTTGGACTCATGCTTAAGCACGTTCCAGTGAATCCAGTTTTTATAATCTTCCTTTTCCAGGCGATATTCAAATTCCTGCATTCTTTTTACTCCTTTTCTTTCTTACTTGAAATCTCCCCCGCATTCCTTCCGTCTCCTGAACCTCTTTTTGCCTCTCCCGCAAACTTTTAGATTCAAATGCTTTCTACTATTCTTTTCATCCAGAAATGCCGGAGTATTTCCACTTATAAGGCTTCCCTCTGCCTATCTTCTCTATCATATCCCACTTTAGCGTCCTTGTCCAATACAAACGGCAAAAAAACAGACTTTTTCAATCCCCGCAGACAGAAGCGCCCGGGTACACGCTTCCGCCGTGCTTCCGGTCGTATAAATATCATCCACGAGAAGCACGTTTTGCACACCACTTGCCCGGATTGCCTCCGCATCTGCCTGAAACGCCTGCTGCAAATTCCGGAGCCGTTCATCTGGATTCAGCTCTTTCAGGGGTTCTGTATTTCGTATCCGATATAAAAATTCCGGGCACACCGGCATTTCCAGCCGCTCGCCCATCCGCTTTGCCAGAACCTCCGCCTGATTGAAACCGCGTTTCCGTTTCCGCGCCGGGTGGACCGGAACGGGAACCAGACCGTCAAACTGCCACTCCTCCCGATTTTCATACTGCCTCAGCTTTTCCGCTGCAGCTTCGGCATAAAAATCGAGATATTCCCTCTTATTTTTATATTTAACCGCTGCCATCGAGCGCGCAGCTTCCTCCGTATAGTTAAAGAGTGCCATCCCACGTGCAAATGACCGGCGGTGTTTCACACAGTCTGGACAATATTCGATTTCTTCACTCCAAACTTCTTTTCCACATTTCTGACAAACCGGCGATTTGACAGGCGAAAGCCTCAAAAGACACGAAGGACAGATAAGCCCGCCCTTCGGCGTCACGATCTCCCCGCAGACCGGGCAGCGCCTTGGATATAGCGCATCCAGAGCGGCGCGGGGGAATTGATTCCATTTTATATTTTTTATCACAATGTCTCCATAATTTCTTCAATGCGGTCGCGCAGTCCCGAATAGCGCTTCTGTTCCATCGCATTGTCCACCATCTGCTGAAACACATACGGGACACCGACCAGGCAGACACAGGCTCTTGCCCTTGTAACCGCCGTGTAAATCAGATTCCGCGTCATCAGCATCTGCGGTCCGCTCCAGACCGGAATCACGACCGCCGGATACTCGCTTCCCTGCGACTTGTGGATCGTGATCGCATATGCCAGTTCCAGCTCCTCCAGCTGCTTGAAGCTGTACTCGACACGTTTTCCCTCATCATACTCCACGGTTACCAGCTCCGCAAAGGTATTGATCTCGCGGATGCGCCCAAGATCCCCGTTGAACACGCCGGCTCCCTTGTCCACCGGGATACCGCTGCGGTTGTAGGAGGTCCACTCAATCTGATAATTGTTCTTGATCTGCATGACCTTGTCGCCCACACGAAACGTCGTCTCGCCATACTCTTTTTCCGCCTTTTCTGCCGATGGCGGATTTAAAAATTCCTGCAAAATGGAATTTAACCGTATCGATCCCAGCACTCCCTTCCGCATCGGCGTCATGACCTGTACCTCAAACAAATCGGCATGGACGTAATTCGGCAGTTTTTCACGTACCAGCGTGATCATTGCATTGATGATCGCATTCGGATCATCACGCTTTATAAAGAGGAAATCCCTGCTTGACTTTCCGATCGGAATGCGCTCTCCGGCATTGATGCGGTGGGCGTTGACGATAATATCGCTCTGCGCCGCCTGCCGGAAAATCCGGGTTAGCTTTACCACATGGAAACACTCTGACTCGATGATATCACGCAGGACATTGCCCGGTCCGACGCTCGGAAGCTGATCCACATCACCTACCAGAATCAGACGTGTGCCGACATTGACCGCCCGGAGCAGCGAATGCATCAGATTGATATCCACCATCGACATTTCATCGATAATGATGACATCAGCTTCCAGCGGATTGTCCTCGTTTCGCTCAAAATGCATCGAAGTCGTCCGGCTCTTCTCATCCTCCTCTGGCATTCCCGTCAGCTCTAACAGGCGGTGAATCGTCTTCGCCTCATAGCCTGTCGCCTCGGTCATCCTTTTTGCTGCGCGTCCGGTCGGGGCTGCCAGCAGGATATCCATGTCGCCCTTTTCAAAATACCGGATGATCGTGTTGATCGTCGTCGTTTTTCCGGTACCCGGACCGCCCGTGATTACCAAAAGTCCGCAGTTGACCGCCTCAATCACCGCGCGGATCTGCAGTTCATCCAGCTCGATCTGTTCCTCTTTCTGGATGACTGCCAGACTTTTCCGAATCTGTTCTTCCGATTCGGAACCAGTGATGTTTAAGTCGTGCAGCATGCGGGCGGTGTTTAGCTCGGTATAATAGTAGTGTGATGCATAAACGGCGCGTTCCGGGGCGTTTGCTATATTTGATACATTTGATGCATTCGGTTCACCAAAAACATCTGGCTGCGGCTGCATCTGCCCCGACACTGCCGATTCCGCCTGAACGAAAACATCCATTTCTGCTGTTTTCTGCTGTTTCCTCTCCCGGATCACCAACCGTTTATCCATCTGCATATCCATCAGATGCTTGTCAATCTCGGAAATCTCAACCTGTAGAAGCTTTGCCGCCCGATCCGCCAGCTCGTCCTCCGGCAGGTATGTGTGCCCGTTCGCCGTCGCCTGATAGAGTGTATACAGGATGCCGCTCTTGATGCGGAAATCCGAATCTGCCACGATTCCTATCTTCGCCGCGATCTCGTCTGCCATCTTAAAACCGACGCCCGGAATATCGTCCGCCAGCTTATACGGATTGTTCTGGAGAATCGTGTACATTGCCGGACCGTATTCCTGGTAGATTTTAACCGCCAGATTGATGGAAATGCCATAATTTTGCAGAAACATCATCGCCTGGCGCATATCGCGCTTTTCCTCGACCTGTTCACCGATGGACATCGCCATTTTTTCACTGATTCCCTTGACCTCCGCGAGGCGTTCCGGCTCTTCTTCCATGATGCGGAATGTGTCCGCCTTAAATTTTTTAACAATCCTGGAAGCTAAAGCAGCCCCGACGCCTTTGATGGCGCCGGAGCCTAAATATCGTTCCATGGAAACAGTATCCTCAGGCGCTTTCAGCTCATAGCTTTCCACCGCCATCTGTTCCCCGTAAATCGGATGCTCGGTCATACGCCCGCTCGCCTCGATCATCTCGCCCTCTGCGATGTAGGAAAAAGTGCCAACCAGCACATATTCCTCCCCGTCGTCCAAGCCGCTGATAGAGAGAACCGTATAGCCATTGTCCTCATTGCGGTATTTTATTTTTTCAATATATCCTTTAACTGCTGCCATATTTTTATGCTATCCGCCTTCCGGCGGTTCTCTTTAATCGTAGTTTTTCTTCTCACCGTGTGCGAACTCGATAAACTTACCAGTTCCGATCGCAACTGCGGTCAGCGGATCCTCTGCGATCATCGTGGAAATGCCAGTTTTCTCCTCGATCAGGGCATCCAGACCGCTTAACAGTGCGCCGCCGCCTGTCAGTACGATACCACGGTCAAAAATGTCGGCTGCCAATTCCGGCGGCGTCCGCTCGAGTACGTTGTGAACAGCATCTACGATCTGGAGTGCCGGCTCGCGCAGCGCTTCCAGCGTCTCGTCGGATGTGACAACGATCGTCTTCGGAAGTCCGGTAACCAGATTTCGTCCGCGCACTTCCATCGTGATTACCTCCGGACGGCGGTATGCCGCGCCGATATTTATCTTGATCTCCTCAGCGGTTCTCTCACCGATCAAAAGATTGTGTTTCTTTCTCATGTAACGGACCAGCGCCTCGTCGAAGTCATCACCAGCCACTTTAATAGAAGTGCTGACTACGGTACCGCCCAGGGAAATAACGGCGATATCTGCCGTACCACCACCAATATCTACGATCATGTTGCCGCACGCCTTGGAAATATCGATACCAGCGCCGATCGCAGCTGCTACCGGCTCCTCGATGATCGAAACCTCGCGTGCGCCAGCCTGATAAGTCGCATCCTCAACCGCCTTGCGCTCTACCTCGGTCGCACCGCTCGGGATGCAGACGCTGATACGCGGCTTGCGGAGTGTCTTCTTGCCGACTGCCTTGTTGATGAAATATTTCATCATCTTCTCTGTCACTGTATAATCTGAAATAACCCCCTGGCGCAACGGACGGACCGCTACGATATTGCCAGGGGTTCTGCCGATCATCAGGCGGGCTTCCTCGCCGATCGCCATGATCTTATTCGTATCCCGATCGATCGCCACTACGGACGGCTCTTTCAGTACGACACCTTTTCCCTTGATATATACAAGGATGCTGGCTGTACCCAGATCGATACCAATATCATTGGACATCAACATAGTTGTTTTCCTCCTGCTCTGAATATGCACTCTTGAGTACATAAATCTATGAGTTTCATTGTATTTTATCTTCTTTATTTCAGCTTTTTTCGCTGTATCCAGCCCGCGCATTGTTTTAGAGCGGACTATACCACTTACTATTATATACAACTTTCGATTCTTTTGAAAGAGGTTTTTATTTTTTTATGGACTTTATATTTTTTTTATGAAAGGGACATATTTTAGTCACAAGTTTCTCCTATAATACAAGTATGTTATCCGAAAGGGTAACAGGCCTTTGTTTCAAGTGTTACTTGAAATAAAAAAGCTTTTTCATACTCATACCGGACGATACAAATCGTCCGGCCCCCCTAAGCCAATTTCTTTTTTATATATACCTACCATTCCCAATTTAAGAAAAACAGGAACGCCATCGGACTCTCAGCCGATGGCGTTCCTGTTTTTTGTCAGTGCCAGACACCTAAAAAAAGAGCTCTATACTGAATGTTGGGGTACGCTCAAAAACATTTTTTTCTTATATTTTCAGACTCCACTCACTGCAGTCCCAGACCTTCGTTGCGAATCCCTCATAGAAATCCGGTTCATGGCAGATCAGAAGGATATTTCCTTTGTACGCCGCCAGCGCACGCTTTAACTCCTCCTTCGCCTCAACGTCCAGATGGTTCGTCGGCTCGTCGAGAAGCAGAAGGTTCGTCTCGCGGTTGATCAGCTTACACAGGCGCACTTTTGCCTGCTCGCCACCGCTGAGCACGCGCACCTGGCTCTCGATGTGCTGGGTCGTCAGACCGCATTTTGCCAGTGCGGAACGCACCTGGTACTGGGTGTAGGACGGAAATTCTTTCCAGATCTCATCGATGCAGGTCGTCGTATTGCCCGGCGCCATCTCCTGTTCGAAATAGCCGATGGAGAGATAATCGCCCAGCGTCACCTTGCCGGACACTGCTGGAATCAAACCTAAAATACTCTTTAAAAGCGTCGTCTTTCCAATTCCGTTGGCACCGACCATCGCAATCTTCTCGCCGCGCTCCATATAGAGGTTCAGCGGACGGGAGAGTGGCTCGTCGTAACCGATCACCAGATCCTCCGTCTCAAAAATACATTTTCCGGAGGCTCTCGCCTCCAGGAAGTTGAACTCTGGCTTCGGTTTTTCCTTCGCCAGTTCGATCACATCCATTTTATCCAGCTTTTTCTGGCGGGACATCGCCATATTTCGCGTGGAAACACGCGCTTTATTGCGTGCCACAAAATCCTGCAGCTGCGCGATCTCCTGCTGCTGACGCTTATACGCTGCCTCGAGCTGCGCTTTCTTCGCCTCGTGCACCTCGAGAAACTTGTCGTAATCGCCCACATAGCGGTCAAGCCGCTGATTTTCCATATGATAAATGATATTTACTACGCTATTTAAGAACGGAACATCGTGTGAAATCAGGATGAACGCATTTTCATATTCCTGCAAATACCGTTTCAGCCACTCGATGTGCTGCACATCCAGATAGTTCGTCGGCTCGTCCAGCAACAAGATATCTGGCTTTTCCAGAAGCAATTTCCCGAGCAGTACCTTCGTTCTCTGCCCGCCGCTCAAATCCGTTACATCGCGGTCCAGACCGATATCGGTCAGCCCCAGCGCACGTCCGACTTCCTCCACCTTCGCATCGATGGAATAAAAATCGTGGTTCATCAGAAGATCCTGGATCGTTCCCAGCTCTTCCATCATCACGTTCATCTCATCCTCCGATGCCTCGCCCAGATGGTCGCAGATTTCATTCATCTGCACTTCCAGCTCAAACAGGAAGGAAAATGCGCTCTTCAAAACCTCGCGGATCGTCATGCCTTTTTCCAGCACCGTGTGCTGATCCAGATAGCCGACGCGCACCCGCTTTGACCACTCTACTTTTCCCTCGTCCGGCTGCATATGCCCGGTAATAATATTCATAAACGTCGATTTACCCTCGCCGTTCGCACCGATCAGACCGATGTGCTCACCCTTTAACAGGCGGAACGAAACATCCTGAAAAATCGCCCGGTCACCAAAACCGTGGCTTAAATGTTCTACATTCAGTATACTCACGTGTGTACCTCTCCTATTTTTCTTTTTATTGTAAATTGTTTGTATTTGTTGAATTGTTCTTTGTTTTTCTGCAAATTTTATCCTGGAAAACAAATCCACTTCATATAAGATTTGCTTTCTGTACGTCTGCCTGCTGTCTGTGGCAAAGCCGACTTCGATTTATTGTACACGAAGCGTGCTTTTGTGGCAAGCGGAGATTTTGGAATTATCTTTTTTCACCCAGATGCCTTGAACTTTTCTAGATTTATATAGTAAGATAAGAAACAACTTCATTTTAGATACGTTTTTCAACCAATGAGAAAATGACTTGATTTTCTAAAGGAGGTTTTATGTATACCTATACCTGGTACCAATGGCTAGCTTTTTTCTATGTATACTGCTTTTTAGGGTGGATTTTCGAATCGACTTATGTTTCCCTGAAACAGAAACGGCTCGTCAACCGCGGATTTCTGCGGCTTCCGATGCTGCCGCTCTACGGTTCCGGCGCGGTGATGATGCTCTGGGTGTCCCTGCCGGTGCGGGACAGCCTGCCGCTCGTCTATATTTCCGGTTTTATCGCCGCCACGGCGCTTGAATATGTCACCGGCGCCGTCATGGAACGCCTATTCAAGGTCCGCTACTGGGATTACAGCAGCCAGCCGTTCCAGCTGCACGGCTATATCTGCCTGAGTTCCTCGATCGCATGGGGATTTCTGACGATCCTTATGACCGATGTCATCCATGAGCCGATCGCCCGCACTGTGCTTGCGGTTCCTCCGGTTATCCTGCTCATCTGCGATTTCGTCATCAGCGTTCTTTTCACCGCCGATGCTTACGAATCCATCAAGGCAGCCCTGGCTCTGGGTCATACGCTGGAAGCTATGACGAAGCTCAAAGCCGATATCGAAGAGCTCCAGTCCAAGATCGAGCTGCTGCGTGAGGAAGCCATTGAGCGCGGCGCCCTGACCCGTGAAGAAACAGCCGAAAAACTGGCAGCCGCCCAGGCAGAAGCCGCCCGCAGACTTGCCGCCGTCCGCAGTGACGCCGAAGAACGCCTGGCAACCGCACGCGCCGAGACTGCCAGACAGCTGCAGGCGGCTGCCACCGAACACAAAGAACGCCTGGCTGAGACCAAGGCACTCGCCGAAAAACGCCTGTCCGATGTTCGAGAAGAAACCACCTCCCGCATCGAAGCTGCCAAAGCAGGAAACGCAGAACGCATCGAAGCTGCCAAACAGCGCGTCAACGAGCGCATTGCCGAAGTCCGCACCGAAGTCGATGCCCGCATCGCCTTCGACAACCGCCTCACCCGCCTGAGCACCCGGTTAGAAGAACTCAAACACCGCCGCCAGTCCCTGCGCCCGGCTAAAAAGCTCCATGCCTTCTACCGCCGCGGGCTGCTGAGAGGAAATCCTACTGCGGTTTCGTCGAAATTTGCAGCGGCGTTGAAAGAATTAAAAGAACAAAATAGCACAAAAATAGGACCTTTCGCATGAACGAATGGTCCTATTTCTTTTAGGGACTTATTTCACATCTTCTTTTTATTTTTCTACAGCAGTCCATTGACAATCGCCATCACAGATTCGCCTACCTTCTCTGATTTCGCTGCCGCGTCTTCCAGGGAGGTACCTTTCACGCCGTAGTAGAACTTGATCTTCGGCTCGGTTCCAGACGGGCGGACGCAGAGCCATGCGTTGTCTTCCAGTTCGTAGTAGAGAACATTGGAGGATGGAAGTCCGGTCGGTTTTACCTCGCCGGTTGCCAGATCCTTGACGGTATCTGCCTTGTAATCGCGGACAGCCAGCACTTTATGTCCGGCAAAATCGGACGGTGTGTGGGCGCGGAAATATTCCATGATCTCCTGAATCTTTGCCAGTCCCTCGATGCCCTTTAAGCCGATGGACTTCACTTCATCTTTATAATAGCCGTATTTCTCGTACATCTCGACCATCGCATCCCACAGCGTCATGCCTTTTTCCTTGTAATAAGCAGCCGCCTCGCAGAGTGCTGCGGTCGCGGAAATGGCATCTTTATCGCGTGCGTATGTACCGATCAGACAGCCATAGCTCTCTTCCATGCCAAACAGATAGGTTCCTTTGCCTTCCTGCTCATTTTTGAGAACCTGTTTGCCGATCCACTTAAATCCGGTCAGAACCTCGATGAGCTCTGCGCCGTAATTCTTCGCAACTGCATCTACCAGATTCGTCGTAACGATGGATTTAACAACCTGTCCATCTGCCGGAATCTTGCCGCTTGCCTGTTTCTGGCTGAGCACATACTCGCAGAGCAGGGAGCCGGACATATTGCCGGTCAGCGGAATGTATTCGCCGGACTTGGTATCTTTGACATACACGCCCAGACGATCGGCATCCGGATCGGTTGCCAGAACGAGGTCTGCATTTTTCTCTTTTGCCAGAGCCAGTCCCAATTCAAATGCTTCCTTTGCCTCCGGGTTCGGATAGCTGACGGTCGGGAAATCGCCGTCTGGAAGCTCCTGCTGCGGAACCACATATACATGGGTAAATCCAAGCTCTTTCATCACACGGCGTGCCGGGATATTGCCCGTGCCGTGAAGCGGTGTATACACAATCGTGATCTGATCCTGCATGCGATCAATCGCGCCCTGATTGACTACCTGTGCCTTGACCTGTGCAATATATTTGTCGTCGATCGCTGCACCGATGATCTCGTAGAGTCCTTTTGCCTTTGCCTCTTGTGCTCCCATCGTCTTAACGGTGGAAAGATCGGTGATCGCCATAACTTCCTCAGTCACACCCTTGTCATGCGGCGGTGTAAACTGTGCGCCGTCCTCCCAGTAAACCTTGTAGCCGTTGTACTCCGGCGGGTTGTGGCTGGCGGTAATGTTGATGCCGGCGATGCAGCCAAGCTCGCGGACGGCAAAGGAAAGCTCCGGCGTCGGGCGCAGCGTCTCGAACCGGTACGCCTTGATGCCATTTGCCGCCAGTGTCAGCGCTGCTTCCTCGGCAAATTCCGGGGACATATGACGGGAGTCAAATGCGATCGCCACGCCTTTTGCCGCGCCGCCCTGCTTGATGATGTAATTTGCCAGTCCCTGGGTCGCACGGCGGACGGTGTAGATATTCATCCGGTTAATACCTGCACCGATGATGCCGCGCAGTCCTGCCGTACCAAACTCCAAATCCATATAGAAACGCTCTTTAATCTCATTTTCATCGCCCTCAATGGCGCGCAATTCCTCTTTCGTTGCCTCGTCAAAGTATGGATTTTCCAGCCATTCTTTGTAAATCGTCATGTAATCCTTCATGATTCACTTACCCCCTGCTTTCTTCTAGGATGACTTTCTTTTTCTCCATTATAGTATAATTATTCTGAAAAATAAAGAGAATTTCGGTTACTATTCTTTGTCTTTATTTTTTCTCTTTTCAAAGTTTCTCCATGATGTATCGAATACGCTTAACCAAAGAATTTATATGCATATGTAAATCAACATTTCTTATCGGATTGCCTCAAGAAAGAGGTTCCGCGCCGTCTGCTGTTCTTCCAGCTTCTGCAGTTTTTCAATGCTGCGGACTGGAATCCACGCCTTGCCTGCATTATAATAAAAATTTAACTGTTTCCAGTATTTTTCCGGATATAAAAACAGGTAATAGAGGTATGTCCGCTCCTGTGCATTCAACGGCAGAATACGATCATACGTCTCCAGCAGCCGCATCCCCAGACGCAAATCCCAGCCATGCTTTTCCAATATTTTGCGCGTAAAATGATACAGGTCTTCGACCTGGACGCCCCGGTGCATCCGGTTAAATTCAATCACCGCCATCTCATTTTCTTCTGCCAATAAAATATGATGCTGGTTCAGATCCCCGTGACACAAATAGTTTTCCGGCTCGCCGTCCTGCTCGATCTGCGCTTTCAGCCCGCCTGCTGCTTCCTGCGCCTGCTCATAAAAGATGGCAAAGCTTCCGCTGACTGCCCTCTCAAAATCCGATTTACGCCGTTTTTTCCGGATATAATTCCGCGTACGGACAAGTTCCCGGTTGTGGCGCTCCATCTCCGCCACCGCCGGACGCGTGAGAATTGACCCCAGATTCCACGACTCATCGATCGCAATGCCGCGCAGTGTCCGATGCAGCTTCGCGATCTGCCCGACCGCCCGGACTACCTCCGCCTCGCTCTGCACACTGCACTCGCGCCCGGAAAACCATTCCTTCACAACACACCGCGTTCCATCCTCCGCCACCGACAAAAGCTCGCCCTCCCGGTTCCGCATATACTGATCGGTCCGGCATGTTTTCTGATTTTGCAGAACATTCATGATTTGTTCTTCAAATTCAAGACGTTTGACGGTCCCCTTATATTCCCGGAGGAGTTTTAACCCCTGACTCGTCTCGCAGATCCACGCGCCTCTTCCACGGCGCTTCGACTGCACTTCCAGTTCATACTGTTCCAGCACCTCGGTTGTTCTCTCGTTCACAACTTCCCCCTCCTGCCTCTATCCGGCTGCCCGCCTTTCCATTTCCCAAAAGAATGTGGACAGCACATTTTCACGCCGGGCCACAGCTGCTGACAGCTATGTTAATTGTAACATTCACACGACTATGCAAATATGCACATCAGACACCCAGCCTGCTACTCCTAACCTATGAGAGGGGGCTTACAAATATGCTTATGCATAAATATCGCAGATTTGAAACACAGTGCACAAACTATAACACACAATCGCCAATGTGGAGTGATTACGAAATTCTGTTCATTGCCATCATTTTGACGGTATGTTACAATGATTCACGTTGGGATAAAAAAGCGGTCTGGCTATTTGTCCCAACAATCAGGCAAAAAATCAAATAATATATTTTACTGTAAATGAAAAGGAGGTCTCTCGTTGTCCATACAATCCGCTCATCGTTCCAATGATGAAAATACGCGCCCGCATTCAGGCTCAGCATCATCCCGTGAAGCTGATCTCGGCAGTGCGCCGATCGGGTCACTTCTTTTTAAACTGGCGCTCCCGGCAATTGCCGCACAGATCATCAACGTTCTCTATAACATGGTTGACCGCATGTACATCGGCCATATCCCGGACATCGGTCCCAGCGCCCTGACCGGCGTCGGCGTCACAATGCCGATTATCATGTGCATTTCCGCTTTTGCCGCGCTCGCCGCCATGGGCGGTGCCCCGCAGGCGTCGATCCTGATGGGAAAAGGCGACAAGGCTTCCGCTGAAAAGGTACTCGGCAACTGTACCTTCATGCTGACCGTCATTTCGCTCGTCCTGACCGCCCTGTTTCTTGGCTTTGGGCGCCCGATCCTCCTGATGTTCGGCGCCAGTGAAAAAACGATTCTCTACGCCTGGAACTACATGAAAATCTACGTCTGCGGCACTTTCTTCGTCCAGATGGCGCTCGGACTCAATGCCTTTATTAACGCACAGGGTTATGCCAAAACCGGCATGATTACCGTTGCCATCGGCGCTCTCTGCAACATCATCCTCGATCCGATCTTTATCTTCGGACTGCATCTGGATGTGCGCGGCGCAGCACTTGCAACCATCCTTTCACAGGGTATTTCCTGTATCTGGATTCTGCGTTTTCTGACCGGAACGCATAGTACCCTGCGGATACGGCTCCGCAACCTGCGCCCGCAGAAGAAATTTATCCTGCCATGCCTGGCGCTCGGACTGGCGCCGTTTATCATGCAGTTTACAGAAAGTGCACTGTCCATCAGCTTTAACACCAGCCTGTTGAAATATGGCGGCGATACCGCGGTCGGCGCGATGACGATTCTTTCCAGCGTCATGCAGTTTTCCATGCTGCCGCTGCAGGGGCTCTCACAGGGCGCGCAGCCGATCATCAGCTTTAACTATGGAGCAAAAAATATCGACCGTGTGAAAAAAGCGTTTCACCTGCTTCTGCGCTCGGCAGCCTGCTATTCCACCTTGCTCTGGCTCTTATGTATGCTGGTTCCACAGATTTTTATTTCCATCTTTACCAGCGACGCAGATCTTGCCAGCTATACCATCTGGGCGCTCCGGATCTATATGGCAGCTTCCCTGCTCTTTGCCGTCCAGCTCGCCTGCCAGCAGACTTTTATTGCCCTTGGAAATGCGAAAACATCCGTCTTTCTGGCATTGCTCCGGAAAGTGCTGCTTTTGATTCCGCTGATCTTTATCCTGCCGCATTTCGTTTCAAATCCGGTATTCGGCGTGTTCGTGGCAGAACCGGTGGCAGACACGATTGCGGTGGCGACGACGGCGGCGCTGTTTTTCAGGGAGTATAAGAAATTGGGATAACTCTTTTAATCATCCTCTGATTGAAAATATTGTTGTTAAAAAAGCAAAAGGAAAAGAGACAAAATCGTTTGTCCGGCTTGTCCTGCCGGTTCCAAACGATTTTGCCTCTTTTCTCTTTTTATTTATTAATCTTCTTATGCTTTACTGGTTTTGGCATTCTGCGATTGTTTCAACACTTCCACCTCAGCCAGAAGCCGCTCTTTCTCATTCCAAGCCGGATTCTCCAGCACCTTTTCAAAGAGAAGATGCAGCGTTTTTCCAAGCGCCGGTCCCGGCTGGATGCCTGCCTGAATCAGGTCTTTTCCGGTTACCGCCAGAGTTTTAAGACGGATACAGTCACCGCGCTCCCGGATCTGCCTTGCAAGTGAGCGAACCATTTTCACCGCATCCATGCGCTCCGGCATCAGAACCTCCTGAAGGAGAAGCAGCCAGTCAAAGACCGTATCTTCCATCGCACTCATCGCATGGCGGACAGCGCTTTCCTCCGGTTCCATCTGCATGAATGCAAAACGGCTCAGAATCTTCGCCTTATCGATCGTGTCGTTATCCATCTTGAGTTCTCTCAGAACCCGGACACAAGTTCCCTCGCCCGCCGGGGCAAGAAAATACGACCAGCGCAAGGCTTTTTCTGCTGGCAGATGTGCCGCAGCAGCAGAAATTTCCCCCGCCATGTCTGTCTCACATTCATGTTTCACGAACATGTGCCCCTGCTGCGCTACCGTTTCCGTTTTGATCGCATCCTTGTCAGCAGCTGGCACATCCTTCGAACATACTTTCTCTTCCAAACTCTGCTTTGCACAGCTTTTCTGCTTTTTCCACGCCGCAAATACCTCCGGAAATGTTTTTGAAATGTACGGTGCCAGTCCTGCCGCCTCCGTTTTCCAGATAAATTCCGGGCGGTCGGACAGGAGTGTTTTTGTCAACTCCACCTGCACCCGTTCCTTGCTCACATGGACAAGGGAGGGCGCCAGCTCACAGAGCGCCTGCCAGGTCTTTTTCTCTATCGAAAATCCCAGCTGGGCCGAAAAGCGGACGGCACGCAGGATCCGGAGCGCATCTTCCGTAAACCGTTCTCCCGCATCCCCGACGCAGCGAATCCGGCGCGCTGCCAGATCCTCCGCCCCGCCGAAAATATCGACAATTCCCGTTTCGTGGCTGTATGCCATCGCATTGATCGTGAAATCACGCCGTCTCAAGTCCTCACGCAGTTCGGCAGTAAATACGACTTCCTTCGGGTGGCGTCCATCCTCATATTCACCGTCAATCCGGTAGGTGGTTATTTCATATCCGATATGATCACGCATGACCGTGACCGTACCGTGCTGAAGCCCGGTGTCGATCGTGTGACCGAACACCTGCTTCACCTCCTCCGGGTGCGCCGAAGTCGTGATATCCCAGTCACCGGGAATCCGCCCCAGGATCGCATCGCGGACACAGCCGCCGACTGCAAATGCCTCGTAACCATGTTCTCGCAGCTTTCCCAGGATTTCCTCGACCTGGACCGGCATTTCTATCCGTTTTGGAATCATATTAATATGCCTTACCCCAGTAAACCATCTTCGTTGCCGGCTTGCCGCAGCATACGCAGGTGTCAGCCAGATGTTCCTGATTGAACGGGATGCAGCGGGAGGTTACGCCGACTACTTCTTTCAGTTTATCCTCGCACTCCTGATTGCCGCACCACATTGCCTTGATGAAGCCTGGCTTATTTTCTGCGATCTCCTTCATCTCATCCAGTGTTGTCGCTACATAAGTATGGGAATCTCTGTGTGCTTTTGCACGCTCAAACATATCGTGGTGAATCGTCTCCAGAAGCTCGCCAACCTTTGCTGCGATCTCATCCAGAGATACCGTAATCTTCTCATGCGTATCACGGCGAACCAGAACTGCCTGATTTTCAGCAATATCTCTCGGTCCGATCTCGACACGTACCGGAATACCGCGCATCTCGGACTCGCTGAATTTCCATCCCGGAGATTTGTCAGAATCATCCACTTTGACACGGAAGTTGGACAGAACCTCTTTTACCTCAAATGCCTTGTCCAGAACACCCTCTTTTGCCTGCTGAATCGGAACGATCATAACCTGGGTCGGAGCTACCTTCGGCGGCAGAACCAGACCATTATTGTCACCATGAACCATGATGATCGCGCCTACCATACGGGTTGTCATACCCCAGGAAGTCTGATGAACGTATTTTAATTTATTATCCTTATCCAGATACTGGATGTTAAATGCCTTTGCAAATCCATCGCCGAAGTTGTGGCTGGTGCCAGACTGCAGTGCCTTGCCATCGTGCATCAGGGACTCGATCGTGTAGGTTGCCTCTGCACCGGCAAATTTCTCCTTGTCGGTCTTGCGTCCGCGGATAACCGGAATTGCCAGGAAGTCCTCGCACAGATCCGCGTATACATTTAACATCATCTCGGTACGCTCCTGTGCTTCCTCAGCGGTTGCATGAGCGGTATGACCTTCCTGCCATAAGAACTCTCTGGAACGCAGGAACGGACGGGTGGTCTTTTCCCAACGTACAACCGAAGCCCACTGGTTGTAGTTTCTCGGCAGATCGCGGTAAGAATGTACGTCATGTGCATAAAAATCGCAGAACAGAGTCTCGGAAGTCGGACGTACACACATTCTCTCCTGTAACGGCTCTAAACCGCCCTGTGTCACCCACGCTACTTCCGGTGCGAAACCTTCTACGTGATCTTTCTCTTTTTCCAGAAGACTTTCCGGAATAAACATAGGCAGATATACGTTCTCTACGCCGGTTGCCTTAAAGCGCTTGTCCAGTTCATTGCGGATATTCTCCCAGATCGCATATCCGGCCGGTTTGATAATCATACAGCCCTTTACACTGGAGTAATCAGAAAGCTCTGCTTTCTTTACGATATCCGTATACCACTGGGCGAAATCTTCATCCATCGATGTGATGGCTTCTACCATTTTCTTTTCCTTTGCCATGTCATTTCTCCTTGTTAAAAACATTTTATTGAAATCCGGCTTGCCGGATTTTGGCGCCGAGGCGCGGCTGCCATCACAGCCATATTCCTCTGCGCTGAATGTAACAAAAGCCATCCGATCCCTGCTGATCGCTGCGATCAAAGGGACCGAATGGCTTAACTTCGGCGGTACCACCCTGCTTAACCAGAATCTCATTTACTCTGGTTCACTTACCTTCCGTTAACGCCGGAAATACGTTGCATTTTCATGCACAGCTCCAGGGTCGGTTCAACTTTCAGGGACACAAAAGCCTCGCACCATACAGCTTTCTCTCTGAACGTGTGTCAAAGTTTACTATTTCCTCTCTTCGCCTGTTTTGCTTCTTATTGTTTGATGTTCTAAAATCAAACGCCGGATTTCTTTTACGGCATCCATCCACGGAATTAGCCGTGCAAATCCTGACAGTATTATGATTTTACGCCAATCGGGCGGGTTTGTCAAGGCTGGAACGTGCCCTTATATTGCTTGCGAACCAGAACACAAATCACCCATCATGCACACCTGAATCGACTTTCCCAATACTCTTTCTTTTTACTCGGTCGTCACTGACTCGGTTGCATCCGAGTAAAAAATCAACGTATATACCCCAAATCGCATCTTCCCTATTTTGACAAAATATCCTCCCGGTACATCTCCGCCAGCGACCGCAGGATCTTCGCCGTCATCCCCCAGATGATTCCTTCCTCACGCCGGTAAAAGTAAACGTCGTAATGCCCGCGCCGCCAGTGATAATCGCGACCGCCTGGTACATCTTCAAATGGGAATGTCTCTTCCGGCACAGTCACAAGCTCCGTCTCGTAGCGCTCTGGTTCATGTTCCGCGAACCAGCGGAGCGGAACGGAAAAGGTGTGATCGACCTCCGCCTCGGAATATGACCAGCGGTAGCCCTGTAGCGCCCCTAAAAATGGAGAAATCTCCATCGCTCCAGGCGCTTCCAGCACATCTAGCGGCGCGATGACGCGGATCTGGCAGCGGTTTATCAAGAGTTCCTCCATCGTCTCACGGACCGCCGCCTGCTTCGGCGTCTCCCCCCGCTCAACGGCACCACCCGGAAAACAGATCTCGCCCGGCTGCGTTTTTAAGCTGCCCGCGCGCACCTCAAACACCACGTGGTACTCCCCGCCTTTCTGAATCAGCGGCACCAGCACCGCCGCCCGGCGGATTTTCTCTTTCTCCAGCCGCCCAGCTCTCCGGCTGCCCCAGATGCGACTCATCTGCGCCAGCTCGCCGCCCTGAGTCCCTTCTAAGAATGCCTCGACACACTGGTTAAATGCGTCGGGCTTTTCTGCCGCAATAAAATGAGTTCCCTCTAAAATCCGAAGTCTCGCATTTGGCAACGAACGCGCAATCCGGCGTGTGTGGCGTTCGCGGATCATGTCATCACTGCCCGCTATCACAAGGACGGGCATTTTCAGACGGCGGAGAAGTTCAGGGCGGATCCAGGGTTCATACAGCATTAAAGATAGAAGCTCTTTTTTGTGTATATTGGCATCCCAATCGTTTTCCCTTTTTCCATGAATTTTTTCTTTCTGACAGCTTCTTCTCTGTTGTTTATTCCGTCCTTCCTGTCCATTCTTTTTTTCGTTTTCTTTTGAAAACTGCTTTTCTGTCCGCATTTTCCCTGCTGCCATCTGCATTTTTTCTCTTACCTGCCCGATGCCGCTCTTCTGCAGCCAGAGTTTCCCCTCAACGCCCAGGTACTCCTGCGCCACATCCGCCAGCACGGACAGCCTCATGCCAAACGGATTCAGATTCGCTCCATTTAAAATCAGCCGATCCACATATCCCGGATATTTCAAGGCAAAAATCAGCGCAATGTTGCCGCCATCACTGAATCCCAGCAAAATGATGCGCCTGAGTCCCCGGCGGTCGAGAAATTCTTTCAGATCTTCGGCAAAACGTTCCAGTGTAAATGCCCCCTGGCCGCGCGGCGATCTGCCATGTCCGCGTGTGTCCACTGCAATCACATGGTATTTTGACTCGAAAAAGGACATCTGGTTTACAAAATAGGAGCTGTCCTCTCCATTTCCATGAAGCAGCACCATCGGCTGTCCGGTTCCTGACTCTTTTGTATATAAATTCACGTTTGTTCCTCCATATTAAATGATATACAAACTTATTTCAGCTTAACATCCAACTACCCTCCAGCAACTCTTTCTCTGCTGTTTTTCTGGAACTTTTTTTGCATTTTTAATTCCGTATCTATTATTATATACGATCCTCTTGTCTCCCGACAATTCTAAAAATCCTTTCATCTCCTTAAATTCCCACATTTAAAAACAATTTCAGGTTGTCCATCCACCAATACTCCACTTTTTTCCTCTTCCCCCCTCTAAAAATACCTACCTATAAACAACCGTCCCTTCGTCCTCATCCCCATATTCCTCCACAAAATCCTTAATAATCAACAGCCCAATCGGCCCCAGCAAAAAACCGAACAGACCAAACAGCTGTAAGCCCACATAGATGGCCGCCAGCGTCTCCAGCGGCGACAGTCCCATTTTCTTTCCCATCAGATGCGCCTCCGTGAACTCTCGCAGGAAATAGCAAAGCAGATACAGTCCGAAGAGAATCAGTGCGTGTCCCCACTCCCGCTTAAATAATAGAAGGATACTCCACGGCACCAGCGCCGTCCCCGTGCCGAAGATCGGCAGGGCATCCAGAACACCGATTCCGATTCCGCCCAGAATATAATATGGATTTCCAATCAGCAGCAGTCCTAGCATCGAGAGCGAAGATGTCATCAGGAAAATAACTGACTGTGTTTTCAGCCACGCGCTTCCCGTCACCGCAAGCCGCCTGCCGAGCAGAAAAAATTCGCGGTGAAACATCGAGTCAAACCGCCTCCGGCGCAGCTCATCCATTTCCTGTAAGCTCAAAATCGAGGCAATGAAAAATAAAACAACCACAACAACCGCGCGCACGATCCTCGCCGCAGCCGGAACCGATTTTTGAAGGAGCTGCGGCAGCAGGATTTTCTTGACCTGTCCGCCGCCCTGCAAGCCTGTCCCGCGAAAGAGCTGTCCCAGTCTTCCCGCCGGTAAATGAAGAAACCGTTCTGCCGACTGTTCAAATTGCCCTCCCAGCAGTGACAGTTCCTCCATCCGTCCGGGAAGCTCTTCTAAAAAGCGTTCCAGCTCCTCCATGAAACGCCGTCCCCCTGCTGCCAGCAAAACAAACAGCAGTATACACAGCAAAATCAACTCCACGCCCCCGATCACACCAATAGGAATGCCGATGGTGCGCCCGCGGAAGGAGATTCGCAGCCGTTTTTCGAGAAATGCTGCCGATGGCTGGAGAAGCAGCGCCATCAGATACGCTGCCAGAAATGGGAATATAAGCGGCAGCAGGTAACGGAAACTCAAATACACGCCCGCCGTGACTGCTGCTGTGAGAAATGCTTTTTTCTGTTTTCTGCTGAGTGCCATCTGTCTGCTCCACCTTCCCGATTTTTTCTTTATGCCATACCCCGTTATGGTTCTATGATTTCTATAGGTATCCATTCAAACAAACGTCTTTTCCTTAAACCTACACGCCCTTTTTTCCGGATGTATGGCAACGAAAAACCACAGGAAACCGATGTCAGCTCTCGCTTCTCCCGGCTCCTGCGGTCTCTTTTGTAAGCCCTCTTTAGTCGCTCCGGGGCTTACCCATGGACTTTGCCCATTTATGATTCGTACTTCCTTTGTACACACTCTAGTATGGGCAGGCTGGATAAAAATATACACGTCTTACCTTCTATTCACCCTTGATCTTTTATTTTCTTGACTTATAGAAAAGTTCGCTCACAGAACAAATTGCGGTTTGGTGGAAAACTCCATTCTTTTTCCCGTCACCGGGTGAAGGAACGATAAACGGACCGCGCACAGCGCCAGCGGTTCCCGGCGGGCACGTCCCACGGAAGCAGCCGCTGGTGCGCCATACTTGATATCTCCCATGAGCGGTGTCCCATGCGCGGCAAACTGTACGCGTATCTGATGGTGGCGTCCTGTGTGAAGATGAATTTCCACCAGTGAACGCACGGTGCCGTCTTCCTGTTCTTTTTTTTCTAATATCTGATATTCCAGCTCTGCCCGTTTCGCACCGGCGACCGACTTATCCACAATCCGGCTGGTGTTCGTTTTCCCGTCTTTCAACAGATAATCCACGTACTTACCCACATTATCCACAGGTTTTCCACGTACGAGCGCCTGATAGATTTTCTCCAGTTTTCCCTCCTGTACCTGACGGCTTAAGTGTGCTGCCGCCTTCAGGTTCTTGGCATATACCATCACACCGCGCACCGGCTTGTCCAGTCGGTGGATAACTCCAACATACGGATCCACCGGGGCTGTGGACGCTTTTGGGGATAATCCTGTGGATAACTTTTTCGTCTCCTGCACCTTCCGGTGGAGATAATTTTTTATCTCGCTGACCATATCCGGCTCCAGGCGTCTCGATGTCTGCGACTCAACTCCAGCTGGTTTGACCACAACTAAAATATCTTTATCTTCGTATAATATATCTAACATAACCGATTTCCTCTCTACTTCATCCATGGATTCCCGAGCATTTTAACTTCTCAAATCATCTATGAGCCTTTTTTCTTTCTCTTCTTTAAAATTTTCATATGCAAACCATTGCATATATTTATTGCCAACTCACACGAAACGTGAAAACCTTTCGTTACTGTTCATACATTATATTATAACATATCCCATCCCCCTCTTGCATATTTTTCAGAAAAGATGTATAGTATATAAAAACATTCTATGTAGTTTTAAATACTACATATCATATTCACAATTACTTTATTGATATTACGGCAAAGGAGGTTATCCTATGATTTCCAATCAAACACATACATCTGACACAACAAAACTCGCTGAGACAAAGCATCATAAATTCCACGTAAAGGATCCCGGAAGCGCGCTGACGCATTTTATCGCGATGATCGGCGCGGTGATCGCGGCAGTTCCGCTGCTTCACAAAGCGGCTGGAGAAGCAGATTCGCGCCATCTTGCGGCGTTGTCTGTGTTTATCGTCAGCATGATTCTGCTCTATGCCGCCAGCACGACCTACCACACCTTTAATATTTCCGAGCACGTTAATAAAATCCTGCGTAAGATCGACCACATGATGATTTTCATCCTGATTGCCGGAACTTACACACCGGTTTGCCTGATCGTCCTTGGAAATAACGCCGGTTACCGGCTTCTGACGCTCGTCTGGGGTATCGCGATTGCCGGGATTCTCGTCAACGCGCTCTGGATCAACTGCCCGAAGTGGTTCTCCTCGCTAGTTTACATCGCAATGGGCTGGATCTGCGTGCTGGCGTTCCGTCAGATCGTACTGGCACTTCCGAAAAGCGCATTTCTCTGGCTGCTGACCGGCGGACTCATCTATACGGCTGGAGGCATTATCTACGCATTAAAACTGCCGATTTTCAATGCAACGCATAAAAATTTCGGTTCGCATGAGATTTTCCATCTGTTTGTCATGGGAGGAAGCCTGTGCCATTATGTGATGATGTACGCATTTGTAGCATAAGGGTGAAATACCCATTTCGTCTGACAGGCATTATGCCTCATACGTACACGAAATGCATACATTCAATTTTTTATGTCACATTCATTCTCCTTTCAAAAAAGGAACCGTCCTGATACAGCTGATAGACTGACCCAGGCGGTTCCTTTTCAATTCATTAAAAGCGTTTAAAAATTTTCTACGAAACTATTTTCTATGTTTTTACGTGCTTTCTCATGCTGCTCCTTTATCAAAGTCTCTTTTGATTTCCTTGTAATAAAGCACGATTCCCGTGACACCGACCAGCACTTCCGAGATCGGAAATGCAAACCAGGTAAAGCGCAGGTCAATCAGCGACAGCAGCCAGAAAATCGGAATCAGGCAGCAGATCTGGCGCATCACGGACAAAAAGAGGCTGATCTTTCCATTTCCGATCGCCTGGAAGAAGACCGGGGTCATCAGTGAAAATACCGCCGGAATAAAACTTGCCCCGATGATAGGGAATGCATTTTTTCCGATCGCGATGACCTCGCTGCTCTTTGAAAAAAACCGGAGCAGCTGCACCGGGAAGAAAACGAAGCAGATCACACCGACCAGCATAAACACACAGGAAAATCCATAGCTGTCCCGCATAATTTCCCGGCATCTCGCATAGCTCTTGGTTGCATAGTTAAAGCTGAGCACCGGAACGATACACGTCTGCAAGCCCATCAGCGGGATAAAGAAAAACGTCTGCATTTTATAATAAAGCCCCAGCACCGTCACTGCCGAATCTGAAAATCCGGCAAGGATCGCATTTAAGATCACGATATAAACTGTAAATAATGCCTGCATAATAATCGACGCGTAGCCAAACCAGTAGATCTGCTTGATATAGAGCGGCATTTTTGTGCGCTCTGGCAATCTGCCAACCCCGCCAAACGATGTGATGACCGCAGCCGCCACCTGTCCGCAGACAGTCGCATAGGCAGCACCCGCGACTCCCAGCTCCGGCACCGGACCGAGTCCGAAAATCAGGATCGGGTCAAGCACGATATTCGTCAGCGCCCCCACGGTCTGGGCGACCATCGGACGGTGCATATTGCCCCGCGACTGATGGACCTTCGTCCAGTTTCCTTCCAGAAATGCCCCGATGCTGCCGATACAGACGATCTGTCCGTAGATAACAGCACTCTCGATCGCTTCCGGGGTATTCGCACTTGTCAGGACATACGGACGCATACAGAAGATCGAGAAAATGGCAAATATAAACCAGGTTCCAAGCGCCAGAAGCGTGCCTGTTCCCGCTGTTTCTTCCGCCTGTCCCGGCATTTTCTGTGCATACAGACGCGCCATGTAGGTATTCACGCCCACGCCGGTTCCCACCGCCAGCGCAATGATGATGAGCTGCAACGGATAAATGACCGAAAGCGCCGTCAGCGCCGATTCGGAATATTTTCCCACAAAAAAGCTGTCCACAATGTTATACATCGCCTGAATCAGCTGCGCCAGCATAACCGGAGGTGCGATTTGCAGCAATATCTTCGGAATTTTCTCCGTCCGGAAAAATTCTGTATCCGTTCCCGCCTTACTCTTCATCGTCCGTCTCCTCCAGTGCCTCTTCCAGAATCTGGTCATACTCCATAAACAGTTCCGTCATTCTGCGGATCTGGTCCTCTCCCAAACGTTTCGCCGCCCGCTCTTCCATCCGGCTTAACGAATATAATAATTTTTCCGAATACCGTTCGCCCTCCGGCGTCAAAACAAGCGCCTTTTCCTTCCCGGTGCTCTTTTCCGGATCCGTTACAAGAATCCCGTCCTTTTTCATCTCTGAAATCACATGGTTCACCGTCTGCCGCGGAAGCAGATACGAATCACAGATCTGCTTTTGCGTACAGAATCCGAATTCGCGGATGGTGTAAAGCACCAGCATCCGGTTATAGCTCACATTGTTATTCTTTGCCCACATCGAGTATACACCACGGCAGCGGATGATCGCCTGGTTGACCTGATCGTAAAGTTTTTGTATTTTATATTCCATAACCTTCCCCATTCAATCCCATTTGGGACTGAATGAAGTATACGACAGGATTTTGAAATTGTCAATCTTTACTCGCTCCGCGATATCAAACCGATATGTTACAATGTACGAATAGTGATTTCCATGGTTTTTTAACTAATAGGCACGCACAATCATCGTCTTCCAGGAGCGGTCCTGGCATTTGTATTCCATCTGGATTTCTGTAAATAACATCCCCGCCTGCCTGTGAAACTTCGCAATCTTTGAAATAAGAAAAATATTCTGATGAAAATATCCTATATCGTTATTATCAAATTTGTTAACAAGGAAACAAGGCGATGGTATACTTGTTTCCATGGAAACATAATGCAGGGGGTAATATTATGAACACAGTACTTATAAATCTATTTGTTACGTATATGAAAAAGCAGGAGATACTTTCCAAACTTACGAAAGATGAGAAACTACACGGATATAATTAAATGAAAATTAATATCACAGTCAAAATTACACCTAAATGACTAAAGCGCCGTTCCTTTCTTCGGCGCAAAAAAACGACTCATATCGGTATGTTCCAGCGTAAGCAGTTCCACTTTCTTATCAATTCCACCCGCATACCCGGTCAGGCTTCCATTCGTTCCTACTACGCGGTGACATGGAATGATGATGGAGACCTCATTATGCCCCACTGCACCGCCTACCGCCTGCGCGGACATATGGGATGCATTCTGCATCTTCGCCAGCTTTTTTGCAATCTCCCCATAGGTAGTCGTCTGTCCATACGGAATTTGCAATAAAATCTGCCACACCGCCTGTCGAAATGCGGAGCCAGTCGGATGCAGCGGCGGAATAAAGTCCGGTTCTTTGCCAGAAAAATAAATATCCAGCCATCTCTTTGCCTCGGTTAAAATCGGGGATTCCTGTGAAATAGCTCCGTCTGGAAGTGTATTTGCAAAATACTTCTGCCCCTCAAACCACAGACCCGTGAGTCCGATCGCGTCTGCCGCCAGCAGAATATCACCTAACTTTGATTTATATGTACATGTATATACTGTTTTATCCTTCACCGCGGACTCCCCCCAAGGTTATCGACTGCTTTTTTACATCCAATCGCTTTCTGCTTCCTCCAGCTTCTTCACAAGTGTATCTTTAAGAACCGTAAAAGCCAGAATAAAGCTATCGCGTATCAGCAGAATCAACTCGTCTATTTCATCCTCATTATATATATAACAGAGGTATTGCGTTATTTTAACATGAGTAACCATATCTCAGCATCATTGATAAATCCGATCTTATAACCAAGCTGGAAGTTAGCGATTTCTTTTTCCGGTATTCTCTGTCCCACGGATTTCCTCATGATAGAAATAATCTACGATCACCGGATGCCCCTGCGGGACTCTGCCATAAGGCATTTCATTATCCACAAAGGCACAATCATACTTCTTAGCCATTTTCTCAGCTTTTACTTCAAGTGCTTCAAAGTAGCTGCGGTTATGCTTGTTATAGATCTCGTCGTAAAGTGGTACAAGATCAGGATATTTTCCGGCGATATAATCCATAATTGTCTTTTTGAAACCGCCTCGAAGATTGAGATTTTCGAGCCAGAACAGATCGCACTGATCCTTTACCCGCTCAAAGATTGCTTCAAAATCCGTGATACCGGGGAATACCGGGGATACGAAACAGACTGTACGGATACCTGCCTCATATACCTGCTTCATAGCAGCGATACGGTGCTCAATGCTCGAAGCAGAATCCATATCGTTCTTGAAATTTTCATCTAGTGTGTTGATCGACCATGAAACGGTTACACGTCCAAGCTTCTTCAGCAGATCAATATCCCGTACCACAAGATCCGACTTTGTGCAGATCAGAATATCTGCGTCACTGCCGATCAGCTGCTCCAGAAGTTTTCTGGTATTCCCGAATTGCTCCTCCTGTGGATTGTAGCCATCTGTCACAGAACCGATGACCACCCGCTGTCCGGCATATTTCTTCGGATTTTTAATTTCCGGCCAATGCTTCACATCAAGGAAAGTGCCCCATTCCTCCTTGTGCCCGGTAAAGCGCTTCATAAAAGAAGCATAGCAATACTTGCAGGCATGTGTACAGCCCACATAGGGATTGACCGAGTAACCGCCTACCGGCAGACTAGACTTAGTCATGATGTTCTTTGTTTCCACCTCACGAATGAGGATTCCATTTATTACTTCTTCCATGATTTCTGTACCTCTAACACTTTATTAAATTCTTCCGGCATTTCCTGAATCATATTTTCATCCCCTATGATAGGGACAAGGTCTTCCTTCATAAACACCGGAATGCCGAGCTTATGTGCCTGGTCCGTCAGAGACCATGCCCATTCCGGCTCCGTATGAATCTTCCTGCTCTGAGCTCCGGTCATGGTGCCGACAACGATCCAATTGATTCCGGAAAGGTCAACTGTGCCGGGATCGTCGAATAACGGCTCAAAGGTAACATGGTAATGTTTTGCTCTGACGTTTTTCCGAAGGGCGTCGATACGCCACAGTTCTGCTTTCCTCGTCACCGTAACGCCAAACCATGCGTTTTCCAGATCGGTATCAAAATCCAGCAAATCAGGTCGCTTGGTAAGGAACAGGAACTGATGCTGTGGATTTTCACGGATCTTTGCAAATACCTCGTCTCTCCATTCCGGCTTCCATCCGGAGAGATCGCTCATCCCGGTAAGAAGAAAGTTCTGCGGACGTTTCTTTTCCATCATCTTGAGCTTACCCGGAAAGAATTCAGGGTCAGCGAAGTCATCAATCATATGCCAGCGTTTCACGTTGTTGCGGGCATAGCAATATGTACACCCCACTGTGCAGCCAATGACGATATTCATGTTCTGAATCTGATCTTTGATACAAATACTCATGACTTCTGCCACTCCTCAAGATTCTTTCTGATGCGGTCGAGGCATTCCTCAAACCGGGTAATTTCTTCCTCTGAAAAACCTTTGTAGTAAATACTGCCCATCTCATCAGATACAGAATCGTACTCGCCCTTTAAGGCATGTGCTTTCTCAGTCAGAAACAGGAGTGTTTTCCTTTTGTCCGTTTCAGACTGAACACGGCTTATCAGCCCTTGATTTTCCATTCTTTCCAGCATCGTAGTAAGAGATGTTATCGCTAATCCGCATTTAGTCGAGAGTGACCTGATTGAGATACCATCCTCCTGCCACAGCACATAAAGAATACGTCCCTGGGCTCCATTAAACGCATCAATATTCTTTTCACTGAGAATCTTCTCGAAAATCCGGTCTCCAAGCTGTTTTATTTTTGTGACAAGAAATCCTCCATTCATTTCCATAAAAAACCTCCTATATAGTAGTTTGTTAAAAACATACTATATAGGAGGTTTATTGTCAAGATTTTATATGTCTCAATAGGTAAATTCTAATTTATCTAGCTAAATAATATCATACACCTTAGTTTTTAAACATTTGCTATATTAACCAATTTAGCTAGAATAACAATTCTCTTATTGTTATCTCTTGTATCACAAGTAACCAATTTCATTAATCGATCTTCTTTATTTACTGAAACCCCAGTTTTATATAATCCTCTATTAATGGAATCTGATATAAAGGCATTAATTTGCTGCTTATCAAGTTATATGCAGTAACTACATAGACAAAAATTGCTACACCTGCAAATATCATAGCATCTTTCTTTGCACCATTATCATAACACTCCCTTGCATTCGTCAAAAAGGTTAATCCCATAAAAACAAACATAATTGGCAGTGTTATATCAGTAGACACTATGTTCATCAGTCCAAGAGAACCGAATATAATGGTTAAAACACTAAATATTGCTTTCTTGATACGCATAAGTACTTCTCCTTCCAACTTCTGTTTCTTTTTTAGATACACTCATTTATTCGAGATTTTTTATAACTAAGTTGTAATTGCTATCATAATGCAGTCCAAGTTCTCTACACATTCTATCGTTTACCTTATCTAAGGCTTTCTTGTATTCTGCGTACTGTGGAGATAGCACCATCAAATTAGGAATGAATATGTCGTTATATCCTTTATCTTGGAACTCTTTCTGCATTTTTCTCTGGGCAATAAATGACGGATGATATTTCATAATGCCAGTTTTCATTTTAGCACCTTTCTTTACCATTTCTTTTAATTTTTCATATTTACTTTCACTCATATCACGATAATAAGCTATCATCTCATCTGCAGTTCTTGTTTCCGGTGCAATCCCACCTGCTATTTTTACACCTATTCCCATAATAAAAGGAACTTTCAATGTTGTTTCATCACAATACTCTAATATGTTCCGTAAGGCTTGCTTCTGCTCCAGAGTCTTTAATCTCACATTCAGAAATGGTTTGAAGTGACTTTTTAAGTAATCTCCCCATTCTTTCCCCGGTAATAAAGACTCAATCGCATTTTCGACAGTTTGGTAATCAAGTATCTCATTTGCCTTGTCTGCATTACCATCATCTATAAATTGCTTCAACGCTTCAAGTTCTGAGTCCTGTAAAATTTTTTCCTGTAATTTTTCCTGATAAATACGTAAAAGAATACTTTTATCATCTTTTTCCAAAAGGGTTTGTATATCTTTAATACCAATCCCAAGCTTTCTATATACCGAAATTTTTTTTTAAAGTTTTAACGTCTTGCATAGAGTAGTTTCGATAGCCGTTGCTATCTTTATCTACTGACAACAATCCTTTTTCTTCATAGTATTTAACTGCACGCTTTGTCATTCCGACTTCCTTAATAATTTCATTTAATAACATCGGACACACCTCCTTGTGATGATAGTATAAGGGTGTACGTTAAGTACAAGTCAATATATTTTTGAAGTTTTCATTTCAATCATACAAATTCTAATTTGCACTTCCTCACTCGTCTTCTTTTTTATTGTTTCTACTAATATTCGAGTTTAACGATAAAATTCCAGAGCATAAAAATAATACCCACATTATAATATTTTCTTGATTTATCGCACTATAAATCAAGCATATTATGCTTAATATAATCTGTACAATTGAACAAATCACTCCTATTTTTTGTGTCTTTTTATCCATCATTGTCTCCTCCATAAATCCCGATTTATTGATTTATTTTAACACTAAATATAAGTGGTTTGTAGAGAGGAAATATATCGTGTTTAATCTTCATACAAAAAATTTGTAACACCATCATATTACCAATAAAAACTTGTAAAACCTATTTCGCTTTATAACTGTTTTCATGAAACTAACAACTTCCGTAGTTTCTTGCTGACAACAATTTCAATTTAGTGATTTTCCGGTTCAATTTGGTCATTTCGACAAAAATAACTAAATTGATGTGTGTTGAAGCACAAAAAAACAAAGAAACGTATAAAGTCTCTTTGTTATTTGTTGTCTAACGAGATGTAATCACAGATCTTCTTCGATAAATGTTTGCTTTTTGGAACAGCCTTTTTCTTCTTTGGACGTGGATTTTCAATAAGAACATCAAGAGTTTCTCGAGCAATCTCATCAACACGTCGCTATCGACTGCCTTCTTCAGAAAAAATTTCTTTGACGGCTCTTGTAATGTCGTCTGAACTGTTCTCTGGATGAAGTGGACGAATCATGTTCAGTACATGTTTTGTCACCTTACTTTCATAAGCCAGATTGCCGATGTTGACTTTAGGCATCTCATACTCGTTTTTGTCAAGAGCAGCATTTGCCATGATTTCTCTATCAGCTTCTTCTTCGAGTTTTGACTGATTTACGAAATCAATAGAGTTTTTAAGTTGCTTGAAGTGTTTGTCGTTGATACGATGGATGAATTTCTTGTCGACTGTCTCAACCTTGCCTTTCGACTATCTGTCAAGGTATTCAATCATTATCCACTTGTATAGTCTTGAGAAATTTTTGTATGCTCTTTCCGAAAAAGTTTTAGCAAAGCAAGAAATACTCTTTATGCCTTTTGTTTAGCAAGAATCCAATTCAAAATGTTTTCGTCATTGAAAAGGATATTTCCTCCGCCGTGGTAGTTGTAAATTCCGCGGCTGTTAAAGTATTCGTTGTCGGGAATTTCGAGGGCCAGCAGTTCGCTGATTTGTTCATCTGTATATCCCTTTTCACGCCAAGCCCTTTGCAAGCCCTCATAGGCAGAGCGTGCCTTTGCAGAGCCGTAATATTCGTCGTTTTCAGCCATAAAGATATACACAGCAACATCATTCTGGGCTATCGGCTCATAAACACCATCCCATTGTGACGCTCCATGCAGATACGCCGCATACAGGTCAGGGCGCATTGATACTGCCTGCGACATTGTTTCCCCTCCGGCAGAATACCCAGCAGCATAAACTCTTGATTTATCAACCGAAAAGTTTGCGATAAAGTGTTCCGTTAATTCAATCGCCTGCCGTGCAGATGTTTCGTGCCAGTCGGTAAGCTGTGCAGAAACTACAATCACATCTTCGGAAAGTTCTGTCCATGCCCGAAAACCGTACCACTCCAAATTACTGCCCGACGAATCCTCGCCGAACCACATCATACCGTACCCTGGCATTGTTATTACCAGCGGATAAGTCTTACTCCCGTCGTAATCCTTTGGCAAATAATAACCATAATGAATTTCACCATCGTTGCCGTTTAGAATCTGCTCGGCGATAACATCTGTTTTTTTGGGTGATTTTTCTGTTTCATTCGTTCCTTCTGATTCGGCAGGAACGATGACAGATATGCTGTTGTTTTCGGTATTGTCTATCAGCTGATTTGCCGAGCAAGCGGTAAGCAAAAGTGAAACAATCAATATAACAGCAGATAGCACCACACCTTTTTTCATTTATTTCACCCCTTTTTGGAAGTCTGTTGTTAATGCAGCTTTATCATCATCTCTGCAATCGCTGGATCATAGTGAGAGAAAAACAGGCTTTCTTTTTCATCCAATGCCTGGATAGCGTTCATATCGCTTGCGTCCAGAGTAAAATCAAAGACATTGATATTTTCTTCCATACGCTCCTTGTGGGTGGATTTTGGGATTACCACGACATCGCTTTGCAAAAGGAAACGCAGAGCGACCTGTGCTGCACTTTTATCGTGCTTTTTCCCGATTTCATTCAGCACGGGATTGGTAAAGAAATCCTTTCTTCCCTCGGCAAACGGTCCCCAAGATTCGTGCTGTACGCCGTATTTTTCCATATATTCGTGGGCGACTGTCTGCTGCTGGAAAATATGCGTTTCTACCTGATTGATTGCAGGTTTGACCTCTACGAAACTACACAAATCAACCAGTCTATCGGGATAAAAATTAGAAACACCGATTGCACGAATCCAGCCCTCTTTATAGGCTTCCTCCATTGCACGGTAAGTACCGTAGTAATCATTAAAAGGCTGGTGAATCAAACATAAGTCGATATACTCGGTTTGCAGTTTTCTCAAAGATTCCTCAAGTGATTCCTTTGCTTTCTCATAACCGCCGTTTGTTATCCACACCTTTGTTGTAATAAAAAGCTCCTCACGGGGAACGCCGCATTTGTTAATAGCGTTTCCGACCGCTTCCTCATTGCCGTATGACTGCGCTGTATCAATCGAGCGATACCCTACGCTGATTGCGTCTAATACGCAGCGTTCACATTCTTCATTTGATACCTGATATACGCCATAGCCAAGCTTTGGCATTTTGATTCCATTGTTCAAAGTTACATATTCCATTATTTTCACTCTTTTCGCTGTTATTGTAACAGTCATTGCATTACAAATCTTCTTTCAGTTCCATTTTGCTGTATGCCTCTATCAGTTCCGGCGTAGCCGTATAATAGCGTGTATTCTTATCCAGCTTTTGAATCTCCGACAATTCCTCATCTGTCAAAGAAAAATCGAAAATATTAAAGTTGTCACGAATATGCTCCGGGTTTTTAGAACCCGGAATTACAATGTTGCCACATTGTGTATGCCAACGCAGGATAATCTGTGCGTTGGTTTTTCCGTATTTTTTCCCAAGCTGCGAGAACAGCGGCTCTTCAATCAAATTTTTATCGCCGTGTCCCAACGGATACCAAGCCATAAGAGCCATATCTGTTTGTGAAAGAATCTCTTTTAACTTTGTCTGCGGATAATACGGGTGTGCCTCTACCTGTACTACCTGCGGCTTGATTTCCATTGTATCAATCGCCTCTTGCAAAAGCTCATCAGGGAAATTTGAAAGTCCGATTGCTTTCACTTTCCCTTCCTTATAAGCCTTCTCAATGGCTTTATATCCTTTTCGCCAGTTATCGGTAGGCTGATGAAGAAAAAGCAGATCAATGTAGTCTGTATCAAGACGCTTCAGACTCTCGTCAATCGCCGTTTCTTTTTCATATACAGTCGGCCACAGTTTTGTTACGAGAAAAATATCCTTTCTCGCAACACCGCTGTTTTTGATTCCCCGGCCTGTTCCGCTTTCATTCATATAGCCGTTTGCCGTATCAATCAGCCGAACACCGCTTTTGAGAGCATTTTCAACCGCACTTTGTGCCTCTGCGGGTGACATCATAAAGACTCCGATTCCTGCCATTGGCATTTTGATTCCGTTATTCAAAGTTACATATTCCATAATTTATTTCTCCTTATTTTATATTTGCATAATCTTCGTTGCTGACAGGCTCGCACCATTCGGTATGGGTATTTTCTCCCGGTACTTCCACCGCAAGATGAGAGAACCAGCTATCCGGAGCTGCACCGTGCCAATGTTTCACGCCTGCCGGGATATTGATAACATCACCCGCCGTCATACAGATTGGTGTCTTGCCCCATTCCTGATAAAAACCTCTGCCGGCAACGCAGACCAAAATCTGACCGCCGCCTTTCTTTGCGTGGTGGATATGCCAGTTATTACGACACCCCGGCTCAAAAGTTACATTGAAAATGCCCACCTGTTCTTTTGAAACAGGGGCAAGATAACTTTGTCCCACAAAATACTGTGCAAAGGTATCGTTTGGCTGTCCGATTGAAAACAGCATAGATTTTTCATAAGCGGTTTTTTCGTCCGTTTCGTTTGCGTCTTCTTTCCAAATATCTTTTGCCAAGCGGAAAGCCGCCCACGCTTTGGGCCAGCCTGCATAAAAGGCTGCGTGTGTAATAATTTCGGCAATTTCACTTTTTGTTATACCATTCGCCTTTGCCGATTCCAGATGATGAATAAACGATGTATCAGTAAGTCCTTGCGAAAGAAGAGCTACCACGGTAATCAAAGAGCGTTCTTTCAAAGAGAGTTTATCCTCTCTACTCCATACCTGACCGAAAAGTACATCGTCATTGAGTTCTGCGAATTTCGGTGCAAATTCTTTGAGGGCGGTTCTTCCCGCCGTTTGTTTTACTGCCATATTGCTATCCTCCTAAAACGTAATATTAGAGCTTCTTTGATAATTTAGCCGCTTCAAAATGGTTGGTTGCCATACCGGCATATTTCATTCCGTAAAGTCCGGCAAAGCGTTTCATCGTATATTCTCCGGCTTCCAGCATCCATTTTTCCGGTGCAGCACCCTGAAAGAGGAAATAAAGCGTTCTGCCTGACAATGAGCCGTTTTCCACCAAACCGTAGAAGCGATCCAACATATTTCGCACTGAGCCGCAGATGTTGTGCCAATATAGCGGTGAGCCGATAACAATTACATCTGCCTGTTCCATTCTCGCAATGACCTGACCAAGCTCGTCGCCCTCCAATTTCTGTCCGTAACTTCCGATTTTATAATCGGTCAGATTCAGCGTTTCGTATTCTTTTCCTTGCAGAAGCTCTTTTGCAAGGGCAGCCGTATTTCCATTCTGGTTCGGGCTTCCGTTGATAAATAAAATATTCATTGTTTTTCTCCTGTTGTATGCACTAAACATTTTTGCCCATTTCATAGGCTTGTGCCATAGCGCGGGTATTCAATATCTCGCCCTTTTCATAAACGCCTGTACCGTAAATCACACCCATTTCCTTTGCGCCGTTTACGCAGTCTGCATAGCCACGCAAGCAGGCAAGGGTGGTTTCCATAGACGATTTATCTTCATCGGCGGCGGTCATAATGTAGTAAAACTCTTTATCCTTAACCTCCAGCCAGCGTGCAACTGTTCGGTCAATCACCGCCTTTAACTGTGCGTCAATGGAATAGAAATAAACGGGGCTTGCAAGCACAAGCACATCGGCGTCAATCATCGCTTGCAGGATTTCAGCCATATCGTCTTTATAGACGCACTCGCCGCCGTGTTCACCGCAAAAATAGCAGGCGTGACAGGGCGCTATCTTTTTGCTTGCAACATTGATTTTGGTTACATTGTTGCCACTTTCCTTTGCTCCGCGCATAAACTCATCGCAGAGCAAATCGGAGTTGCCGCCTTTACGGGGACTGCCGGATAAGATAAGTATATTTTTCATTGTTCAAATTCTCCTTGTTTAGTTTTTGTAGCCGAGCTCGCTCAGCCATTCGTCAACATCGCTTTCGGCTTTGTCTACATTGTTGCCCGAATAGGTAAAATAGTCATCAATCAGTACGGTGGAATCCGAGCAAAGCTTGGCTACGGTAGAAATGCTGCTTGCTCCGGACGAACTGCCATTATGGGTAAAAAACGGAATAATTGTCTTGGCGGAGTGTATTTTCCTTTGAAAAGGGATTGATACCAACCAAAATTCAAGATGGTATGGGCGATAAACAAGGCAAACAGCGTGATACCGAGCCATTCGTATAATCCGTCCGACCATAAATGCTCCTGCATAAGAGCGACAAAAATCAGATAGATCGCAATATCAATGATAATTTTAACTGTTCGCCTGCACCTCATTTTCATCACCTCCATATCCAGCACAATCCATTGTAAAAGTAGAGCATGGCGTATTCGCCGGAATGATCGCCATCAGATTCAAGGTAATAGAGATTACCCTCTGCTTCATTATCGGCAAAACAGAAAAGTCCGCTGTCGCTTTCTCTCATAGCGTCAATTCCATTCTTAAATCCCGAATAGGCGAAATCATTCGTACCCGAAGCGGCAAAGACAAAGAAATCGTCCCATTCGTGTCCCGAATTCTTAATTACGCTCTCATAAGTTTCTGTGCTTGCCACCGGGCCACCGCTTGACGGCATAAAATAGCGGAAATAGTCGAGGGAGTGTTCAAAGGTGCGCCAAGTTGCCATAGAACCCATTGAAAAGCCGCCAAAAGCCCGGTAATCACGAGAAGCGGCAATCGCTTCGGAGGTGGTGTCCTCGGCATAGGTGCTGTATTTGCCTTCCACCGCTGGGATAAGGTCGTTTATCAGCTCATTGTGATAATTGTCGGTCAGCCTCAAAGCAAGGCTGTAATCTCCACTGTCCTCCGGGCTTGTGTTGTTATAGGTAGGACAAACAACAATCATCGGCTGAATTTCGCCGTTCGCAATCCCGTGGTCGAGAATATGTTTCATTCCATGCGGTTCATCTGAGCTGCCAAGATAGGTATATTCGTTGCTTCAACCACCGTGCATAAGATAGAACACAGGATATTTCTTACTTTCGTCATAGCCATAGGGCAGATATACGACAGCATGCTTTTGGAGCTTTTGGCTCTTTTCGTCGTAGAAAAAAGATTCGTAAGTATTGTAATAAAGGTCTTGCAAAGTGCCCTGCTGTTTCGCCTTGGTCAGGTAACTGTCGGGAATTGGGACGAGTTTATCAGGAAATCGGTTTGCAGTTTCATCTGTTTCAAGTGGTATACTGCAGTGTTCGCTTTGTATGTCATTGTTTTTATCAGAGGTCTTAGGAATGGACGAACTACACGCCGATAAAACGAGCGATACAACATTCAACATTGTAGCAATCACAATACATTTTTTAATAGCGTTATCCTTCAAGGCTTTCCACCCAAGCCGTTACATCGCTTTCGCTGACGCCGGAACGGAAACGCCTGCCTTCCTGCCAATCGCCCGTGCCTGCCTTTTGGGCAAGTAGTTTGCCGCTTTTGCCAAGTCCCGAACTTGAAGATGTGGCAAAGGGAATTACGGTCTTTCCTGTAAAATCGTTTGCTTCAATAAATCTGTCAACGGGCCAAGCAGCAATCCCCCACCAAATCGGGTAGTAAAATGTAGCCAGTTCCCCTCATGCGTTGATTTTACTGGGTTTAACTGTATACAAAACTGTGTTTACTGTTACTATCTTTCATTCTTTTCCAAAATAGCTTTGAAGCATAGGCCACATTATTTTCATATATGACACAAAGCTCAGCTCTACTTGTGCTTCATTAAACCATCCAACCATAAAGCTATTTATCTCTTCAAATAATACTTTTGAAAGTTTCTGAATAATAATTGTGTTATCCACTTCTTCAGTATAATCTTTCGCATACATTTTACATATAGAACGCACTCCAAAATAATTATATAGCACACCTACCGTTGTTTTTAATGCTTCAATATCTCTTGGAAAATCTGTTCTATTCATCATATTCACTACTAATTGATGTCTTGAGTTTAGGTAATTCCTAACTGTACTATTACCTATTTCAACATCAACTGTAAATGAAAAATCTTGAGTTTGTATACTATCTGCTCCTAACATTATCATCAATTCAACTTGTGCTGCATGATATTCTGTATAACCAGACAAAGCCATATATTTCCAAGAATCTTGCTTTGCATACATTTCCGTATCTAAAATATGCGTAAATTCATGAAACACAATATACCTTGGTATTTCCGAACTTTTGCATATCCTTAATATATGTTCATCTGTTTTCGTATTATAGTAAGCTTGGGCGGCTGAAGCGAATCCTGCTGCATCGCTTTCCTCAACATTAATTTCAAAAAAATCTATCTTATACTGTGGTAATTTCTCAATTTCCATAAACTCAATATATTCTTTTTCATATTCTTTAATTAAATTTTTAATTTGTATTTCTGTCATATTGTTTTATACCTCATATCAAAGTTTATAAATGCTAATATAAGAATGTACAGAAATGATCATTTAAAAATGTACAAAATCACATTATAATAAATTCTCTACGGAGGAATTATTATGATATATACACCAAAGATTACTAGTGACATTCAGATCAATTCTTTAAGGGATCTGGTAAAACTAAACCCTTTTTTGGAGGACAGTACATTGAAAATTAATAAAAGTCAGATTGCCAGAGAGCTGGGAAAAGATCGACGGACGGTTGATAAATATCTAAAAGGATATGAAAAACCAACAGCCCGCAGGCGTTCATCTTGCATTGATGATTATTATGATATCATCAAAGATCTTCTTTCCGATGAAAACCAGCAGATTTTCTATTATAAACGTGTTTTATGGCAATTCTTAAAAGATAATCACGGGCTTTCCTGTGCCCAGTCAAGTTTCCGCAGATATATCAGCCAGCATTCGGAATTCCAGTCTTATTTTGAACGAAGGCAGAAACGACATATCAAAAAGAAATCTCATCTGCGTTTTGAAACTCCTCTTGGGAAACAGGCACAGCTGGACTGGAAAGAATCCATAAAGTTTCTGTTAAAATCCGGTGAATGGATCGATATCAACATCTTTGTATTGCTGCTGTCATCATCTCGGTTTCGTGTTTACAGATTATCATTATCGAAAACACAGGATATCTTATGTTCCTTTATCGATGATGCCTTTGAAACATTCGGTGGAGTCCCTGAAGAACTTCTGACAGATAACATGAAGACGGTCATGGATCAGCCACGGACTGCTTACAGTAAAGGAAAAGTGAATCCACGCTTTGCCCAGTTTGCTTCAGATTATGGATTTAAGGTACGACCCTGTATTGCTGCACGGCCTCAGACAAAAGCAAAAGTAGAAGCTCCGATGAAACTGCTCGATGAACTCTATGCTTATAACGGACTTCTCGATTATCATGAGCTCAATCAACTGGTCCATAAACTGAATGAACGGATCAATCATGCGGTACACCCAGGAACCGGAAGGATTCCTGTGATGTATCTTCAAAAAGAAAAGGCTCACTTATCACCACTTCCACGCAATGTGATAAGAAAGCCTTATCAGATGACCCATACAACTGTAAAAGTGAATTCATCCTGTATGATCACTTATCGTTCCAATCAATATTCCGTACCACCAAAATATCTTGGAAAACGTCTGGTATTACAGGTATATGATAATTATCTGTATGTGTATTATAACACAGAACTGATCGTGATACATCCGATCAGTGCAAAAAAACTTAATTATACACACGATCATTATGTTGCTATCAGTAAACAGACATTCAAAGAGCAGACAATGGATATTGAAAAGATCGCAAAAGAAAACCTGACACAGATAGGAGCAATGTTTAAAAATGAATAGCACATATGTACAATTAAAGAAAAACCTTGAGTATCTGAAATTGAATCAGATGGATCTTCATCTTGATGAAGTGATCGATCTGATCACTTCGTCACCATTATCATTTACGGAAGGACTCTGTAAACTAACGAATTATGAGATTGATTTTAAAGAAGCAAACATGATCCGTTCCATGGTAAAAGTCGGAGCTTTCCCTCATCAAAAAGGGATCAGTGACTTTGATTTTGAATTTCAGCCATCCGTCAATCCGGAAGAGATCAAGGATTTTGCAACTTTAAGATTTCTGGAAAATGCTGAAAACATCGTGTTTTTAGGTCCGAGCGGAGTAGGTAAGACACATCTTGCCACTGCGATTGGAGTAACTGCAGCAAAAAAACGTTACAGTACATATTTTATCAAATGCCATGATCTGATCATGCAGCTAAAAAAAGCAAAACTGGAGAATCGTCTAGAAGCAAGATTAAAACACTTTTTCAAATATAAGCTGCTGATCATTGATGAGCTTGGTTATCTTCCGATTGAAAAAGATGATGCAAAGCTGTTTTTCCAACTGATTGACAAGCGATATGAAAAAAGAAGTACGATCATTACCACAAATATCAACTTTAATTCATGGGATGATGTATTTTTTGATCCAGTGATCGCAAATGCGATTCTTGACCGAGTGTTACATCATGCACATGTGGTAAATATCACAGGAAAATCTTATCGCTTAAAAAAATATACCGATCAAGAGGAAGAATAGCAAAAATGTACATTCTTAAATGATCAAAAATGTACATTTTAATGTTGACATTTATACAAAGTTAGCATTTCACTTTTAGTATACCATAAAACAATCCCATTCTCATTCTATATATTTTATCCTCAACGATGAAAAGATGTGTCTGCACACATCTCTTCCATCTTATTATTTTCAATGTTATAAGTTCTTAATAAAATTCAAATCCTGTTTCCGTAATGCCTTCTGTAACTTTTCGTTCTTTCTCTTCAGTTCCTTATTTTCTCTGCTCAGAGCTGCCACCTTCTGGTTCAACAGTTCAATCTGTTTTTCCATCGCCATGTTCAGAATTTCTCTTCTTGGATCTATCATTCCGGCCTGTTGCTCTACTGCTTGGTTCAATGTATCCCGGACGGTTGGATTTTTATAAAAGAATCCTCTCGACAATCCAGTTTTCTTCATCAGCTTTGGAACGCTGATACGTTCTTTATTTGCCAGCATATCTTGTATTGCTTGCAATGCCAGTTCAATTTTCTCTTTACTTTTTCTCTGATTTTCCTCAATCATCTTGTCGTATTTGCTCATATTCTTCACCCCATCTTGCCAGACTCATATATATGATGTCACTCATCCTCTGTCTTACTTCTCTGGTTTCGTCTGCCATTCTTTGATTGCTCATTTTCCGGTAATGCTGTACATTATTCAGTCTTTTATGCCCCAATAGTCTCGCTATCGTCCAGTCATCCAGATGCATTTCTGTAAGTTTGACGCCATAGTAGTGCCGGAACATGTGCGTTCCAAACCCGAATAATTCGCCATGATCATCTTTCAACTGCTTTTCCTGTATCATGGACATGACTTTTGTTTTTATAGCCATATACTGCATCGGGCGGTCAGGTTCTTTTTCATTAACAAATATGTATTCTGTATCACCGAACTTTTCCTGTGTATATTCAATAGAACTCTGTAACAGTTTTGCAAGTTCTTTACTGATCGGTTTTTTATATCTTTTAGTTTTAACTTGATATATTTCAATCATATCTTGGCCATTTTCTCTCGTCAGACAATCTGGTCTCAGTGTAAGGGTATCTGATATCCTAGTTCCAAGCATCTGATGTATCAGAAGACATCTTGCAATCTGTACATCCATCTGTGTAATTTCCGCATTCAGTCGTTTCATTTCATCATCAGAATACACTCTAAATTCTGCATTTACTTCCGGTGGAATATCCGTATTAATAAATAAATGCTCCAATCTTTCATAGCTGTAAATTTTTCCGATTGTCTCTAACTGTCGTCTTAATGAAATTACATAAGAACTATTCGCACTATGGGAAGTATCTTTTGTTGACAGATGTATCAAAAATTCTTCCAACACTTCTCTGTCTATTTCACTGCAGCTTTTTATTTTGGAATACTCTTTTTGGAGATATTCTGAGAATATCCTCATTATTGTCAATTCTCCCTGTACAGTTCCTATTGCTTCATACTGCAGATTCATATAAACAGCTTTCTTACATTCTTCCCTGATATCTGGCTGATATATTTTTCTGAAATCCAGTGTTTTTACATTATAAATTGGATTGGATCTGATTTTAATATCCAGATTTTTTAGTTCCCAAACATCTTTTTCTATCTCATCCCGTAAATCTTCTGGCCCTAAAAATTTCAGTACGTTTCTGAAATATAATATCGTCACTGCTTCGCCATAGCTTACTGTACCATACACACTCTTCTTTTCTTTTACAATAGTTATTCCCTGTTCTAACATCCAGCCTTTTAAAAGTGATATCCATTTTTCTGGATTTCTATCTCCAAGGCTTTTGATTCTCCGATTTATTCTGCTGTTCAAAAACTTTGCAATATGATTATAAGCTGTTCGATCCTGAATCAATGCTCTAAACGTTCCGTTTTTGCAGCGATACATAATATAACCTCGAAACTCTTCCTTTAATTCTTGCGTTGGAAGCAACGTTAAATCAAATTTTCCATTATCCTTACGTGTCCCTGTTTCTTGTAAATTGGGGAAATCGCTGAAGTATATAATATCATTTTCCATCTTTTTCCTCTTTCTTTAGCCATGATGCTAAACTACTTCCTTGCATTTCAAAGAACTCATCATTTGCTTTTGCAATCCTTTGCGGCATATAATCAATATACTGTCTTGTCATCTCTTCATAAGTATGTCCAAGATAATCCCTGATACTTTGCAGTGATACATGACTGTCATAAAACATAGTTGCTACTGTATGTCGATAATCGTGTGATTGAAATAAATATTCTCCATTTGCAATCTTATTTTCCCGGCACGCTTCTATCATCTGAGTTCGGAATGTACCATATAGACAAGCACCACCTCTGCTGTTTTTAAAAATGAATTCTTCAGGCTGAATTTCATGTTTTTTCAAGTATACTTTCATAATCTGATAAAGTGCCTGTGGGATTGGAATCCTTTTATAATTCTTCATTTTGACCTGATACACCTGAATCCAATAATCCTCGCCCTGCTGATAATAAGCATTTCCTTTCAATGTACACACTTCACTCGCCCGTAATCCTAGACACCACAGATGTAGGAACATACATCGTAATCGCTCTGGAAAAAGATATAATTTTTTCAAAATTTCCATATATACTGTTTCCTCAACGCTACGATCATGATGTACTATTACTTCTTTTTGTTGGAAATATTCAATTCGGAATGGCATTCTTGTAATATACTGTTTAACTTCCATGAATTTATAAAAATGACCGATACCGAAAATTCTTTCATTAAATCCCTTTGCCTGTATTCCCCGTTCTCGCAAGCCGTCTGCATACTTTTTTACTTCTGCGACAGTTGCATGAATCGCCAGTATCTTTTCTTGTTCCAGCAGTTCAATAAAATTTCTAATACATACAAATCTTCGTACAATCGTGCTGACTGCCTGTCCAGTAATTCCCAGTTCATATTTCATGTATGCCTGTAAAATTTCTCGATTCTGTATTTCCTTGACTTCCATAAAAGAAATGCTAATTAAGGATTTACTTTCGTCTATCCGATGTTTTCCAAGATGTAATCGTTCCAGATACCATACATTTGCTTCCCATTGGATCTGTTCCTGCTGCATAAACGCATCTCTTCTGCATTCACCTAAAATACTTCGTTGACTCGTTTCGGGAAAATTCTTTAAAATAGTTTCCACTTGTTCCATTTCCAGCAATCCAATATCCGTAATATTTAACTGAACACAAGAATCATAAAGAAGTTTTAAGGATTTTAACCTGACATTTCTATAAGCCTTAGACATTGAAGTATTGGCAATGATACGACTCAACGTATAAAAAATTTGTTTCTTTAAAACTTCTGAACAATTTTGTGTAAAATCCCACACCAATAGGTTTGTTTTATAAGAAGTTTCAAAGGTCTCAGCTATTTCCTTTTCCGGATAATACTTCAGAAAATAAATTTTATTTTGATATTTCCATTCATATATCCGCTTTCCATTTAGCGTCTGCATTTGTTGATAGATATGTTGTTGTTTTACCGTATCATATATTTTCAAATAGAAAGATACAATTTGTGATCGTATCTGTCCTCTTAAATATTGTTCATACGAATTTCGCAAAGGATAATCCATTTCTTCCAGATGCCAGATTTTTCTATCTGCCAAGAACTTTTTCAATTTGTTAATTCTTGAATCGCTTTTTATTCCAAGTGCATCAATTTCTGAATATAGTTCCTGCTTTTTCTTCTCAATATCTACTTCAGATTCTGTTATGTGTTCTGCCTGTTGCAATAAATATATAGGTATTTCTCACACCTCCCTACTCCAGCAGACGTTCCGCCCCATAAATAGCAGTGTGTTGTGCATAAAACTCATTACTTGCTTCTATCAGTTCATCATCCAGCCAGTCCAGATACTTTATAGTCGTATCCAAATGTTTATGCCCCAATGCCTGACTGATCATTTCCAGTTCCCATCCTGCCTGCTTTCGCATATTTGCAAAATAGTGACGTAACATGTGGGGTGTGATTTTAACTCCGGTTTTCTTTTCCATTCGGTCCAACATATCATATACACTGTCCACTCTTAATGGCTTTCCAATGTTCTCACCCATGATATTCACAAACAGGTAATCCTGATGTTGCAGGATTTTCCGATATTTTGCCAGATAATCCATGAGAAATTCAAACGTATCATTACTTATCTTGGCACTTCTGTATTCCGCATTTTTGGCTCTCGCTTCATTTTCATTATCTTCCCGGAAGCATACCCTTATCATGTGATTCCTATAATCAATATCTTTGACATATTTTACTCCCAGTAGTTCCCCAATTCTGTATCCGGTTTCTGCTAACATAAGTAACAGAAGCTGATCTCTTCGGTTCGTACAGGCCTGTAAAATTGTAATAATCTGATTTTCTTTTGCTGTTCTCCCACGATGTTCCTCTTCCTTCAGATAGGCTTTAAAAGAATGATTCCGCAGTACCTTTTTTACTCCCACCTGATTAACCGCTATAATCTGGTTATACGATAAGGTTTTGAGACTTCCGTACTGTTCATATTCTGCCTCTATAAATAAATAGAACCTGAACACATCTTTTAAGTATGCGTTGCAGGTTCCTTCATTCGGACACTTCTTTTCTCCAGCCGTTTGCTCTGTATGGTTTCCGGCTTTAAGCCAGTATAAAAATTCCACAAAGTGTTCTGTCTGTTTTTCATAATCTAACTGATAGACTTCTGTGAGTTCCATTTCTTTCTCTGCCATATATTTCATATAATAGCAGATTGAAAATGCTGTGCGTTTCACTGTATTTGGTGAACGTTTACATTTAATCTTATGCATTAGATATTTACTTGGCAGTTCTTCAATACTCATTGTTTCCAGATTTCTGATGAAAAAATATTTTTCTGTTCCATCTTTTATCGTTTCCACCTTGTATATCATAAGCTGCCTCCTTTCCTCTAACGCTATACACAGTATACCCACTTCATGCCGAAATAGCTATTCATCAATACCAACAATCCCACCGAAAACGCCCTTGAAATACCACCAAACTTTTCGTGCAAAATCTGCTTTTTCTGTAGCAGAACCACGAACGGTTACAGGTAGTATTCCACGCCTTTCCGGTTTCGAATAAAGTGCTGGACATCCTTGATATCTTTTGCCATCTTGCAGCTCGGAAGCGCACACATTACTTCCTCATGATACCTGCCACCTTCTCCTGCACGCTCGTCTAAAATGGACACGACACAAGTATCTGTCTCGGTGCGGAGAGCACGTCCGAATCCCTGTCTTAGTTTTTTCTGCATGTCTGGAACAATCACTGCCTGAATATAATCTTTCAGGCTGGCATATTCCTTCTTCTGTGCTTCACTGATGGGATCAGGAACAGCAAAGGGCAGTTTTACTATAATCAGCGAAGATACCATATCTCCAGGGAAGTCTACTCCTTCCCAACAGGAGCCGGCTGCAAAAAGGACAGCATTGTCCATCTGTTTAAATCTTGTGATCTCTTCCGGTGAATGTCTCCACACCTCTATCATCGGGAACGGAATTTCATCCCTTAACATCTGGTAAACGTTTCCCATCAAATGATAAGATGTAAACAGCACTAGCGTATGCCCGTAAGTCGAACAGATCAGTGAATGGATATGGCCTGCTATCATCTCTGCCTCTTCCTGACTTTCTCTTCTGCATGTCTTCAAATTCTTTGGCAGATATAACAGACAGTTCTTCTGATATTCAAACGGGGAGTCTGCCACATATTCCCGGACTCTCCGCACTCTCTGTAATCCTGTCATTTTCCGAATGTGGGAAAATCCCTGTCCGGTTTTTAAAGTTCCGCTTGTCAGAATCGCTCCCATTCCTCTGCTCCATAACATCTGGTCCAGATACTGTGGAATCCGTCTGCTGGATGCACACAATATAATCCGGTGGTCATGGTCCTGCTTCAGATGCAGCACATACTTCTTATCCTGATGGAAAAAGCATTCCAGCACACTTTTGGTTTCTTCCAGCTTGTTTCTGATCCACTTTGGAATCTTCTTTTCTAATTTTTCTATGATCTTATTCATGGTCTGTATCCCCTCATATAAATACATTGCACACTCTTCTGTCATGTGGAATTCTTCTTTTATCCCATATCTGGTTCTGTGGTTTTCTCCTATGATGTCCAGCACCATCCGGATCGTCCCGGACAGTTTTCTTATCTCCGGGCCTTGGTACTCATTCCCAAGATAAAAGCAGATTTCTCGGATATCGTCATAACAGAGGCTCTTCCCAAACATCTGCTTTGCCGCATCCGGCAGCTTATGTGCTTCATCGACAATCAATGCTCGGTAGTCTTTTAATAACGGGCGGTAATCCTGCAGCCTGTGATAACCATCAGCCAGCAGATAATTGTGATTACAGATCTGAATGAACATTTCATGATCTCTGGAACGCTCCAGATACTGCTGATACCTGCATGAGCCTCTTTTCGGGCAGTCTCCCGAACAGAACTTCGGTACACTCACCATCCTTCTGTCAAACCCACTTAAGTTGGACACTTCGTCCATATCATAATGTTCTTTCAACGACAGCAGAGCTTCTTTCTGCAACGCATTTTTGTTTTTTTCTTCGATTGCAACGATTCGGTGCTCCAACCTCTCATCGCAGACAAAATGCTCTTTCCCTTTTC
>ENA-OPSK01000266-OPSK01000266.1-human-gut-metagenome-genome-assembly--contig:-NODE-266-length-48340-cov-5.304691_pt1 | contig 48340 bp, 31 predicted proteins | sample MGYA00241807_ERZ501905 | MGnify/ENA primary metagenome ERZ501905 (study PRJEB25962, sample SAMEA2042111) | human gut metagenome | biome: human gut; feature: human-associated habitat; material: faeces...
TGACCGGTCCGGACATTATCTTCTTCTGGGTAGCCCGTATGATTATGGCAGGCTACGAATACGAGGGACAGATGCCGTTTAAGAACGTATACTTCACAGGAATCGTTCGTGATAAACAGGGACGTAAGATGTCTAAATCGCTCGGTAACTCTCCCGATCCATTGGAACTGATCGAAAAGTATGGTGCCGACGGTGTACGTATGGGTATGATGCTTTCAGCTCCCGCCGGAAACGATATTCTTTTCGACGACGCCCTTTGCGAACAGGGACGTAACTTCTGCAACAAGATATGGAATGCTTTCCGTCTGATTAAAGGATGGACTAATGGCAAAGGTTCCATTCCGGTTCCACCCGAGGCTCATCTGGCTGTTCAATGGTTCGACCAGAGACTGGATGCAGCTGCGGTTGAAGTTGCCGATTTGTTTTCTAAATATCGTTTGAGCGAAGCATTGATGTTGGTTTACAAACTGTTCTGGGATGAGTTCTCTTCCTGGTTGCTGGAAATTGTGAAACCTGCTTATGGACAGCCCATTAATGGCTTTATTTATAGTATGGTGCTTAGTTCTTTCGAACGTCTGCTTGAGTTGCTTCATCCTTTCATGCCGTTTATCACAGAAGAACTGTGGCAACAACTGCGTGAGCGCGAACCAGGTGCAAGTTTGATGGTTACTCTCATGAAAGAGCCTCTTGAGGTAAACGAGAAATTCCTGCAAGAATTTGAATTGGCTAAGGAAATTATCAGCAATGTTCGCAGCATTCGTTTGCAGAAGAATATTGCTTTGAAGGAACAACTCGAATTGCAGGTTGTGGATAGTCATCCGGTAGAAAAAATGAATCCGGTGATTATCAAGATGTGTAACCTGTCTGCTGTAACAGTGGTGGAAAGCAAATCGGAAGGTGCTGCTTCTTTCATGATAGGAACAACAGAATTTGCGGTACCATTGGGTAATATGATTGACGTGGAAGCGGAAATTGCCCGTATGGAAGCAGAACTGAAGCATAAAGAAGGATTCTTGCAAGGCGTAATGAAGAAGCTTAGCAATGAAAAATTCGTCAACAATGCTCCGGCGGCTGTTCTCGAACTGGAACGCAAGAAACAGACCGATGCTGAAAGTATTATTAATTCTTTGAAAGAAAGCATTGCTGCTTTAAAGAAAGCGTAACTCTCTGATAGCTAAATTTCAATAATATAAGGCATCTCGATTAATTTTGAGATGTCTTTTTTTTGCGAAATGGAAATAAATACTACCTTTGCCGTAGCTATTATCGAACATCACAAATGAAGCAAGTACTCCGAACCATCTCATTCTTAGGCTTATTCCTTTTTATAGAAGGATTCTTATTATCTGTGTCAGCCCGAACTGAAACAACAAATAAAGAAGTACTGGTTTTGAATTCCATTAATTTTAATCTGCCTTGGGCTAAAAATTTCTATTGGTGCATACACGATGCTCTTCAGAAGCAGGGGATATCTGCCAAGGCGGAATCCCTTTCCGTACCAGCTTTGGTGAATAAGATGGAAGCAGATGCCGTAGTCACCCATTTGCGTGAGAAATACCCGGTAGCTCCCGCTGCCATCGTCTTGATTGGAGATCCGGGATGGATTGTCTGCCGTGAACTGTTTGATGACGTATGGAAAGACGTTCCGGTAATAGTGACAAATGCCCGCGACCGCCTGCCTGCTTCTCTCGACGTTTTGCTGTCTCATGCTCCACTAACAGAAACCAATAGTGTCCCCGGTGAAGAATGGAGAAGAGGCTATAATCTGACACTTTTGAAGCAGCATTATTATGTGAAGGAAACAGTAGAACTGATTTATAAACTAATACCGGATATGCAACGTCTGGCATTTATTTCAGACGACAGATATATTAGTGAAGAAACCCGTAGAGATGTAAAGGAAGCCGTCGAAGAGAATTTTCCGGATTTACGTCTGGATCTGCTTTCTACCACTCAATTATCGACAGAAATGTTGCTGGATACCCTGCATAGTTATAAACCTAATACAGGGATTATTTACTATTCCTGGTTTGAGTCCCATAATGAAAATGATAACAACTACCTTTTCGACCACATACAGGAAATTATAACCAATTTTACTCCCTCACCTCTGTTTTTGCTATCTCCCGAAAATTTATCGAACAATACTTTCGCAGGAGGATATTATGTATCGACGGAGTCTTTTTGCGATTCTTTGCTGGAAATTCTGAATCGCATATTGAATGGAGAACAAGCCCGCAATATCCCCGGTGGAGTGGGAGGGGAAGGAAATTCCTATCTTTGTTATCCTGTATTAAAGTCTTATAATATTCCGTCAAGTCGTTATCCCGACGATGCTGTATATATTGATAAACCTCAAACTTTTTTTCAGCAACACTATGTTAAGATTATTGCCAGTTCTGTTTTTCTATTACTTTTGATAGCTGCTATTATCTATTATATTCGTATTCTTCGGAAAGCGTATAGCCGTTTGAGTGAAGCGGTGGAGAAAGCGGAGCAGGCTAATCAATTGAAATCTGCCTTTCTGGCGAACATGAGCCATGAAATACGTACTCCTTTGAACGCAATCGTGGGCTTTTCAAATATGCTTCCCCATACAGAAGATCCTGTCGAAATGCGCGAGTACGCAGATATCATCGAAACAAATACCGACTTGTTGCTCCAATTAATTAATGATATTCTGGATTTGTCGAAGATTGAAGCCGGAACATTTGATTTCTATCCTTCCTCGATCGATGTTAATCAGACAATGGAGGAAATCGAACAAAGTATGCGGTTACGTTTGAAAAACAGTGATGTTACCCTTGCATTTACCGAACGCTTGCCGGATTGTCTTTTTTATATTGATAAGAATCGACTGATACAATTGCTTGCCAACTTTGTCAATAACGCTATCAAATTTACTCAAACAGGCACTATCTGTATGGGGTATCGTATGACAGACACCGATACTATTTATTTTTATGTATCAGATACCGGCTGTGGTATGTCAAACGAACAGTGTGAACATGTTTTCGAACGATTCGTAAAATATAACCCATTCATTCAAGGTACTGGCTTAGGACTTTCCATTTGTCGTACGATTGTTGAGCGTCTCGGGGGAAAAATAGGAGTAGATTCAGAAGAAGGTAAAGGATCTACTTTCTGGTTTACACTTCCTTATAGAAAGAGATGAAGTTAGTTAATAGATAAGTTACTGTCTCCTTATTGCAAACTTCCTTTTCCTTACTGCCAAAGTTGTTTTTGTCTAAGAGAAATCTATAAACGGAAGCTTTGTTTTTATAAATGAAACTTGCATTTATAAAAATGAAGGTTGCATTTATATAATTGGAACTTTCGTTTATAGTTTGTTTCAGGTCAAAGGGAACTTTTGCCTTAGAGGAACGTAAGTTTATCTTTAATACAACGTAAGTTGTCTATTAATACTTTAGCTGACAGGTAATAGCCAAATGAAATAATATTGGTGGTTACTTATATGTTTCGTCTCTCTAGGGAAATAAGAGAGGTAGTAGTAACGGGAGGTAATCTTTCAAATCCACGCGCAGTTGCTTTAACGCTTGTTGAATACGGTAATCTATTGTTTTGGGCGATACCCCCAGTGTTTCTGCAATCTCCTTGTAACTCATATCCCGGAATCGGTGCATCACAAAAGCTTCCCGATAACTTTCGGGCAGTGCCGCGACAGCATCTTCAATCCGTTTCGCAAGTTCTTCAATCTGATAATAGTCCGTATCTTGCAGCATTTCCTGCATATCTTCATAAAAGCGGGTATCCGCCCGTTGGGTGGCATCGATATGTGCAAGCTTGTTCAAAGCCCTGCGATACACCATCTTAAAAAGATAAGAATTAAGAGAGGACTCGATAACCAGTGTTTCCCGATTTTCCCAAATCCATAAAAGAGAATCCTCTACAATCTCTTCTGCATCTTCCAACTCGACAAACCGGTGACCATACGCGCACAGCATCGGATAATATCTCCGAAACAGTGTATCGAACGCTTTTTGATCTCCGCGTTGAACGGCTGATAATAGAAAATCATTGTCTGATTGATAAGTTCCTTTCATGTATTAGCTCCATAATTTACTGCAAATATAGCTTTTTTAGATAGAAACAAAGATTTTTTGAAAAAAAATGGTTTTTAGTTTAGGAGTCTTCCCATTCTTCCTTGTCATATAGTAAAAGGCAATAAAAACAGATATGGATAAAACAGATAGAAATACGATAGAAGAACTGCTTCCCCGTTATTGTGAAGGGGTGGCAACGGAAGAAGAACGTCTGCAAGTTGAGATGTGGATGAGCGAATCGGACGAAAATCGACGGATGGCAAAACAGATACATGCTCTTTATCTTGCCACGGATACAGTTAATGTTATGAAGAAAGTCGATACGGAGAAAGCATTGTTGAAGGTGAAAAGTAGAATGTCGGGTAACAGACACAAGGGAACGATGTGGTGGCAATGGGCACAACGTGCGGCAGCAATTTTGTTTATTCCACTTCTCGTTACATTGATGCTCCAATATTGGGGAGGAAACGAACAGGAATTGGCACGAATCGTGGAAGTGAAAACAAATCCTGGGATGATGACCTCATTGACCCTGCCCGATGGTACGCTTGTTTATCTGAATTCGGAGTCAACACTAAGTTATCCTTCACGTTTCGATAATGATACAAGAAATGTGACTTTACAGGGAGAAGCTTATTTTGAAGTGGCTAAGAATCCGGAAAAGAAATTTATAGTCTCCACTTCCCATCAATCACAAATAGAAGTACTGGGGACTCATTTTAATGTAGAGGCTTACGAGAAAGAAGATCGGATTTCAGCAACATTGGTAGAAGGAAAGATCGGTTTTATTTATAAATCAAATGATGTTTCGAAAAAAGTGCTGATGGATCCGGGACAGAAATTGGTCTATGATTCAAAAGATAATAAGGTTCAGCTTTATGCCACTTCCGGAGAGTCGGAGATTGCCTGGAAAGAAGGTAAGATTATATTTAGAAACACTCCTTTGGAAGAAGGCCTGCGAATGTTGGAAAAGCGGTATAATGTGGAATTCATTATTAAAAATGATCGTTTGAAAGGAGATTCATTTACGGGAACATTTACCAACCAACGCCTGGAACGTATCCTTGAATACTTCCAACTTTCTTCTCAAATCCGTTGGCGACATCTTGATTCCTCAAATATAAAAGATGAAAAGAGTAAAATAGAAATATATTGATTTATTAACCTTAAAACAAAAATGCAATGAAAGACAGACCCTCCAATTAAAAAACATACGGGATGATATTGGCGTATCTTCCCGTATGGAAATCGGTAAATCTTTTTGATGCTTGTTTGGCGACAAGCTTAGATAAACTTTTTATTAACTTTAAGTCATTACAAAATTATGCAAAATTATTTTAGCATCCAATTTTTATGGGTGGTAAAGTCACTTTGGCTAACCTCAAAAAAAATCCCATTATCTATGAGACTATTGGTTTTGTTCTTAGTATGCTCTATCGGACTGAGCTATGCAGCCGATAGTTACGCTCAGAAAGCTCTAATCAGTATTGATGTACACAATCAGCGGGTGGAAGATGTTCTGAAAGAGATTGAAGAACAGTCGGACTTTGATTTTTTCTTCAATAACAAACATGTAGATTTGAATCGACGTGTATCTGTATCTGCTGATAAGAGTAATATATTCAGTGTGTTGAAAGAAATTTTTTCCGGCACTAATGTGAAATATTCGGTGTTGGATAAAAAGATTATATTGTCTGTTGAGGCGCAGTCGCCGCAACAGGAACAGAAAATAACCGTGTCCGGTACTATATTGGATGCGCAGGGTGAACCGATCATCGGAGCCAGCGTGCTGGAGAAAGGGGTGCAGGGAAATGGAACGATAACGGACATTGATGGTATTTTCAAACTTTCTGTATCTTCATCCAAAGCACAGTTAGAAGTCTCTTATATCGGCTATCAGTCGCAGACTGTTGCTGTACAACCGGGAAGAAACATGAAAATCACTTTGCAGGAAGATTCCAAACAACTCGATGAAGTGGTCGTTGTGGGATATGGCACACAGAGTAAGAAGACATTGACCGGTGCCGTTTCTATGGTAAATATGGGTGACGTGGAAATGAATACTGTACCGAATGTGTCTCGTGCATTGGCAGGTAAGGCTGCGGGATTCCGTGTAAATCAGGTTTCTGCACAGCCGGGTGGTGAGGCAAAGTTCCGTATTCGTGGTGAGGCATCTATTAGTGCAGGTAATGAACCTTTATTTGTTATCGATGGATTTCCGGTGTCTTCCTCCGGTAGTTTGAGTTCAGGTGATGATTTTTACAAAGCCGGTAATATTGATAATGTACTTGAATCTTTAAATCCGGATGATATTGAATCGATTTCGGTGTTGAAAGATGCTGCTTCCACTGCTATTTATGGAGCACGTGCTGGTCATGGAGTAGTTTTAATCACTACAAAACGTGGTAAGAGCCAAAAGCCAAGAGTTACTTATTCCGGTATGGGATCAGTACAGGTGGCCCGTTCAAACTATAAAATGCTTGACACTCGTATGTACATGGATATGTATAATAAACAAAGGTATGAAGAATGGTTGAAGTTGAACGGGATGGGAATTTATGAAGGTTATGTAGATAAACCGTCTGAATCTCCTACTCAATACAAACCGACCTTTAATAACGATCAGATATTGATGGCAAGTGGCACTGATTGGCTGGATGCGGTGATGCGTAACGGATATACGCAACAGCATAATCTGTCAGTAAATGGTGGTACAGACAAAACTCGTTATTTGGCTTCTATCAATTATATGGATCAGGAAGGTATTGTTAAACAGAATGGAGTGAGTCGTTTTTCTGCCCGTTTAAATTTGGATCAGGAACTAAGTAAATATGTTTCTTTTGGTCTGACAGCTACTTATTCGCAAAATAAGTATGATAATGTCCCTTTGGGTGATGATGCTAATGAATATTCGGGGGTACTGACTGGTGCTATTCAGGCTAATCCTACTGTTCCTATTTATAATTCGGAAGGGAATTTCTCTGTCGATCCGAACCGTCCTTTTGTAGCCAATCCGGTTTCTTTGTTAGAAATAAAAGATAATACGCTGAAAGACCGTATCATTGGTTCGGCGTTCGTATCTGTGAAACCTATTAACGATTTGGAAATAAAGGTTCAGTTGGGAGCTGACCGTTCTTCTCAAAAACGTTCTTCTTACTGGCCGAAAACAACCTTATATGGAGAGCAATATAATGGAAAGGCGGATATCTCACAAGAATATAATACGACCTATCTGATGGAGTTGACAGCACAATATTCCAAAACTTTAGGTGACCATAACCTGAAAGCTATTGGAGGTTATTCATTCCAAAAATTTAAAACAGAGGGAGTCAGTGCCGGAAATTCCGATTTTTTGGTAGATGGATTCGGTTATAATAGTTTAGGAGATGGTAATTATAAAAAACCTTCTGTTGACTCTTGGGCTTCAATTAATAGTATCGCTTCTTTGTTTGCCCGTGTCAACTACTCTTATAAAAGTAAATATTTGTTAGAGGCCACCGTGCGTGCTGATGCTGCGTCTAATTTTGATCCGGAAAACCGTTGGGGATATTTTCCGTCTGTATCAGCCGGTTGGTTGATGAGTGAAGAGAATTTTATGAAAGGTGCTTCCAACTGGTTGTCAATCCTGAAGTTGAGAGCTTCATACGGTCAGACTGGTAATTCCAATGTCGGTTATCGTATTTATGATTACTATTCCGTAGGAAGAAATTCAATTATTGGAGGTGCAGAGTCAACCGGAGTATATGCTTCAGAGTTGGGAAATAAAAGTCTGACATGGGAGACAACTTCAGAGTTTAATATAGGTGTGGATTTCGGAATGTTTAATAACCGGTTTAAGTTGTCTGCCGAGTATTTCAATCGTAGAATCACAGATTTGCTGGTGACAAACAAACCGTTACCTTTCTATAATGAAGTGAATAAAATTGCGGGTAATGTGGGGTCAACGCAGAGTCAGGGTGTAGAGATCACAGTGAATACTGTGAATATAGTAACGAATGATTTTGAATGGGATACGACACTGACCTTGTCACATTATAACGACCGTTGGTTGAAACGTGACCCAAATTGGAAGCCGAGAGCTTACGAAAAAGAAAATGATCCGATACGTGCATGGTGGGAATACGAAGCGATTGGTATTTTGCAACCGGGCGAAAAGGCACCGGAAGCTCAAAAAGACTTGGTTCCCGGTATGATGAAACTGAAAGATCAGGATGGTAATGGCGTGTTGGGAGATGAAGATAAAGTGTACATGGGTAATGGTGATCCGAAGATTATCTATGGTTTGAATAATTCATTCCGATATAAGAATTTTGATTTGAACGTCTATTTCTACGGAGAAGCAGGCAGAAAGAGAGGAACCAGCTATTATGAAGGTTGGACACGTATGGATAATGGTATTAATGTATCCACTTATTCATTGAAAGCTTTCAATAGTAACAATCTGACAGCTACCGACCCGACGTATGTTAGAGGGGGTAACGGATGGGGTGATTATTATGTGAAATCCATTTATTATATCCGTTGTGGAAGTATCACGTTAGGATATAAAGTTCCGATCAGCCAGGAAATAGTGAAGAATCTGCGTGTATATGTTGATGTGAACAATCCGTTTGTGATAACTAACTGGACAGGTCTGGATCCGGAAACGGATAACGGGACTTATGCATATCCCAATGTGACTTCTTATAATTTTGGTGTATCAATATCTTTTTAATAAGTGATGAATATGAAAAAGACAATTTATAGTATAGTAGTAAGTTTCTTGTTTCTCGTTTCGTCTTGTACGCTGGAGCAGGAAGTATATGATAAAATCAATCCGGGCATGTTTCCGCAAAATGCTGAAGATGTAAATGCTTTGGTTAATTCGAGCGCTTATTATGTATTCTCTCCGTGGGGGATTTTTGAAGTAGCAGCCGGTTATGTGACGACTTCGGAAATGGTAACTGATTATGTGGAAAATACCTGGGGATGGACCACTGTATATAACTCTTACGAAGCTAACGACTGGCACATTGATGGAGATCATCGCCGCGTGTATGATTATTCTCAATATTTGGCTTCTATGACCCTGACGCAGGAACGCATCAAGGATGTAGACATGGATGAAACCTTGAAAGCGCGTTACATAGCCGAATTAAAATGCGGACGTGGTTTTATGGCTTTTCTGATGTACGACATGTATGGTCCGATACCTATTGCCGATTTGGATCTTTTACAGAAGCCGGAAGCGGAAATTGTTATTCCCCGTTTGACGGAAGAAGCGATGCGTGAATATATTGTTTCCAACTTAAAAGAAGCGGCCGAGGTGTTACCTTATCAATATGAAGATAAAGATTACGGACGTTTCACGAAAGGACTTGCCAACACACTGCTGCTGAAATTCTATATGATGACAAAACAGTGGGATGAAGCCGAGAAGATGGGACGTGAATTGATAAAACCGGAATACGGCTATAAACTGGTAGATGATTATAACTCTTTATTCTCCTTGTCGGGCGAAAAGAATTCAGAAGTAATATTCTCTTGTGTTGCTGAAGCTGGCGTGATGGAACAGAAATGGTTTGCCCATACATTGACTTCTGATTATCCGCTTCCTGCCGGAATGTCAGTGACTACTTGGGGAGGATATAAAATATCCTGGCCTGCCTATGAGTCTTATGATCCGAAAGACAAGAGACGTGAAAGAATAATTGGTGAATATACAGGTACGGAAGGTGTATATCACAGTCGTGCAACCGATCGCGATGGCGGTACAACAGGTACTCTTTTCTATGGTGCGATTCCGGTGAAATACAAAATAGAAGGAGTGATAGGAGAGAAGTGTGAAATAGATATGCCTATCTACCGTTATGCAGATGTGTTGACTTTACTTTCGGAAGCAATAGTCCGTAACGGAAATAGTATCACGCAGGAAGCCATTGGTTTATTAAATCAGGTACGTGTCACCCATGGCGGATTGAAAGCTTATCAATTAAGCGACTTCGCTTCTGTAGAAGATTTCCTGGATAAACTATTGGAAGAACGTGGACATGAATTTTATTTTGAAGGTGTACGCCGGCAGGATTTGATCCGTCATGGAAAATTCATTGAAGCAGCACTTGCGAAAGCCAGATTTGCCGGGCAACCGACAGGTAAAATCGAAACGAAAGTAGACGGGCAATATAAATATGAAAAATTCCCGTTGCCTACTCATTTGATTACTGAAGGACAAGGCATTATTATTCAAAACCCCGGTTACTAAAAAACAGATAGCATTATGAAACATTTATTATATACTCTATTAGGTATTTTGTTACTTGCCGGATGTAAAGAAGACAAGTATAATGTGATTATCCCGATGTCGGATATTTACTTGAGTGCACCTCAAGATGGAGCGACAATCGATTTGAATGATTTATCAACCGATGAATACAGTTTCTCATGGGAGAAACCTTTGGAAAATGGCGCTAAACTGTTTTTCTGTGCTAGTAGAGATTTTAAACAGACAGTAAAGATAGATGCAGGTAAATCCACTTCTTTTGCTATGTCTGCATTGGCTGCCGACCAATATTTCTCTCAATTGGGAATTAAAGCAGGGCAGGAAGCTGTACTATACTGGACAGTGAAAGAAACAGGTAATACCGCAGCTGCCGCTTCGGATGCACGTACAATTCGTGTGAAGCGTATGTCTACCAAATTGCTAAAACCGGAAGATATGGCAGTGGTGGCCTTGGCTGAAAATGCTCCGGAAACAGCAGTACAGTTTGAATGGGATACTACCGAATGGCCCGAGTCAACATCGTATTCGCTTTGCTTCTCACTGGATCCTGAAATGAAACAAACTGTTGCCGAACAGAGTGTGGAAGCTATAGCTGGTAAGTCATCGTTGACCCATGAAGAACTTCAGGCATTGCTCGACCAACTTGCTATCAAACGTTGGACTTCTAACTCCGTATACTGGAATGTAAAAACAAGTAGCGGACAACTGGTATCCCGTTCTTCCGGAGTATTGAATATGACAGAGATGATGCGATTCATTGATGTTCGCGGTGATGAAAAGATTACTTACCGTGTTGCCCGTATTGCTTACAGTGACGGAACCTCATTGGTTTGGCTGGCAGACAACCTGCGAACAACTAAATATCCTGATGGCACAGATATTGAGGCCGCTAATTATATGAACACACCGGCATCCTTGGGAGAAGGGAGAGTGAAGGCTTACGGAGTACATTACCATTATGACATTCGTGACAAGATAGCACCTAAAGGATGGCATTTGCCAACCATACAAGAATATAAGACCTTGTTTGCTGAAGCGGGATCCGCTAAAGGACAGTGGAATGTCTTGAAAGATCCTGAATATTATGAATCGGTGAAAGGAAAAGCACATTTGAATGAATGGAAATTCAATTTAACGGCTTCCGGACAATGGAGTGGCTCTGCGATCACTAATCACACCGGACAGTATTGTTATCTGTTGGTAACCGATGACATGTCTCATCAATGTATTCTTCACGACGGTGGAGCAACATTGTGGAGTCCTTGGACGACAGGTGCTCCTGCACGTTTTATCTACAATGAAAATTAATCAGGTGAAAATTAAAAGTATATCAATCATGTTAATCAATATAAAGAAAACTATGACCATATTATCTACCTTATTATTAGGTATTATGTGTAGCTTTTGTTCCGATACGATAGATGTATATGCCGGACAGTTTGGAGAAGGAGAAGATGCGAGTGAACCGGAAACTCCGGAAGTAGTAGGAAAAATAGTTGATATTGATCCACTAAGGAATCCCGACAGGGGATTCCACCTTGAATGTAACTTGCTTGCCGACCAAATGAAAAGTCCGTATAACGACTATGAAGTTTATGCAAGTGATCTGTATACAAAGAAAGTAGAACAATTCGATGCAAAAGATGATGACCTGACTCTCGTACAGCAATATATCTATTTAACCAAGTGGGTGAGTAAAGACCTTGACACTGAAGCTTTAGATAACATCCGTAAAGTGTTCGAATTGATGAAAGCACAGGGATATAAAGCAATTCTTCGTTTTGCTTATAATCATGCAGGGCTGAATACTTCCGGTGGTGAATCCAAACAATGGATTCTTAGACATATCGAGCAACTGACCCCTCTGTTGAATGAGTACATTGGACAAATAGCGACGATGCAAGTTGGTTTTATCGGTGCCTGGGGAGAGTGGCATACTTCTCCGTTGATGAGTGACCAAAGTGCAAAGAATGCAATTGTCAGTGCTCTATTGAGAGCTTTGCCTGCACCCTATTGTGTGGAAATGCGTTATCCCAATCATAAGAAAGCATTGACACTGGAACAGGAAGAATATCGTGGACGCATCGGCTATGCTAACGATTATTTCACGGCTGGCGAGCACCCTCTTGCACCGGGTAATGATTTTGTTCCGAATACGGATGATTATAAGCAAATAACAGAAGAGGTGAAAGCGAACAATTTCTACATAAGCGGTGAAATCCCTTATAATGAGAATACAGAGTGGGGATTAGCCAAACTGATTAGTCCGATGAAGTCATTGCGTATTTTGCGTGAACACCGTTACTCGGCGTTTGATGTGACGCAGAACTTTGATTTGAACATCATGAGTTGGAAACAGGTGAAGTTGAATGCTGCTTTATTGAATGATAACCATATCCTTTTCGATGAAAGCTATTTTAAAGATGCTGAAGGCAATGATGTAGTCCGTTCATTCTATGATTTTGTACGCGACCATCTGGGTTATCGCCTGAATCTGAAGAGTGAATCAAAAGCAGAAGCAAAAAGTGGAAATCTGGAATATGATTTGACGATAACCAACACAGGTTTTGCTACGGTGATTAACCCGAAAGAAGTATATCTTGTGCTTGTTTCCCAGGACGGTCAAGTGGTTAAAGAATTCAAGCTGGATACTGATCCTAAGAGCTGGATCCCTGCCACCGATCAGGAACCGAATCAAGCTGCAAAATATACCATAAAGGGAAGTGTGGCAGCCGGAGTGACCGGAACTTATAAAGTAGGAATTTGGATGCCGGAAAAAGTAGCTGATTTGAAATACAATTCTGTATATGCCATTAAGTTTGCTCAAACAGAGAATGTGACTCATTGGTATGATGATGCAGGAAAATACGCAGTAAATCTTTTTGGTGAGGTTACATTCTAATGTAATTAGCCGAACACTTCGGTCGGAAGCAAGGAGCTTTATTCCGGCCGGAGTATTCGAAATCCACACTATATTTGAATGGAGATGAATAAAAATCATAGAACCGTATTTATTATACTTAACTTACTTGTATCATTTTTATTTTCAGCCTGTTCCTCCCCCAAGGAACAGGTTAAAATAGAAAATGGTACATTTAATATTAATGGAAAGGATATACAGTTAATCTGTGGCGAGATGCACTATCCCCGTATTCCACATGAATATTGGCGTGATCGTTTGAAAAGAGCACGTGCCATGGGTTTAAATACTGTATCTGCCTATGTCTTTTGGAACTTTCACGAACGTCAACCGGGTGAATTTGATTTTACCGGACAGGCGGATATTGCAGAATTTGTCCGTACGGCACAGGAAGAAGGACTGTATGTCATTCTTCGTCCCGGTCCTTATGTCTGCGCGGAATGGGATTTCGGAGGTTACCCTTCGTGGCTATTGAAAGAAAAAGACATGACCTATCGCAGTAAAGATCCTCGTTTCCTTTCCTATTGCGAACGTTATATCAAAGAACTGGGCAAACAACTGTCTCCCCTGACCATCAATAATGGAGGTAATATCATTATGGTACAGGTAGAGAATGAATATGGCTCGTATGCGGCAGATAAAGAATATCTTGCTGCTATCCGTGATATGATTAAAGAAGCCGGATTTAATGTTCCGTTGTTTACTTGTGACGGTGGTGGACAAGTAGAAGCCGGACACATTGAAGGTGCATTGCCTACATTGAACGGTGTGTTTGGAGAAGATATCTTTAAGGTCGTGGATAACTATCATAAAGGCGGTCCCTACTTTGTGGCGGAGTTCTATCCGGCTTGGTTTGATGAGTGGGGAAAACGTCATTCGTCCGTCGCTTACGAACGTCCGGCCGAACAACTGGACTGGATGTTAAGTCACGGAGTTTCTGTCAGCATGTATATGTTCCACGGAGGTACAAACTTCTGGTACACGAATGGAGCCAATACCGGAGGAGGTTATCAGCCCCAGCCCACAAGTTATGATTATGATGCACCTTTGGGTGAGTGGGGGAATTGTTATCCCAAATACCATGCGTTCAGAGAAGTCATTCAGAAATACTTGCCCGAAGGAACAGTACTGCCGGAAGTTCCCGCAGATAATCCGACTACGACCTTTGCAACAGTTGAATTAAAAGAAAGTGCTCCATTGAAAACTGCGTTCCATCACACCACCCAGTCTGAAAACGTATTGTCAATGGAAGACCTGGGTGTTGATTTCGGATATATCCATTACCAGACAACGATTCAAAAAGCGGGAAAACAGAAACTTGTCATACAGGACCTGCGTGACTATGCTGTAATCTTGATAGATGGCAAGCAAGTAGCGAGTCTGGATCGCCGTTACAATCAAAACAGTGTCACCTTGAATGTAGCGAAAACGCCTGCATCACTGGAAATCCTGGTAGAAAACACCGGACGCGTGAATTACGGTCCTGATATACTTTTCAACCGGAAAGGTATCACTAATCAGGTTTTGTGGGGAGACGAAAAGCTGACCGGATGGTCTATCACTCCATTACCTTTGTATAAAGAAAACGTTTCAGATATAAATTTTGGTGGAACCATCAAAGATGTTCCGGCTTTCCATAAAGGAACGTTTACCATCCAAAAGAAAGGCGACTGCTTTGTCGATATGAGTCGATGGGGAAAAGGTGCTGTTTGGGTGAACGGCAAATCCTTGGGACGTTTTTGGAATATCGGTCCCCAGCAAACACTCTACCTGCCTGCCCCTTGGTTGAAAGAAGGCGAGAATGAAATCATTGTCTTTGAAATGGAAGATACGGGGAATCGTGTGCTGCAAGGACTGGATCAACCTGTTTTAGATAGCTTGGGAGTAGACAAAAATTATCAGCAAGGCCAACGTCGTGCAGTGGTAGGCACTCCGATTCTGGAAAGTGGCGATATTATATTGAAAGCCACCCTACAAGAAACCAATGACTGGCAGCAGTTCGACTTTCCGGTAGCGACCACTCTTCGCCACTTCTGTTTGGAAACTTTTTCATCATATACAGAAGATAATCAAGCCTGTATTTCCGAAGTGGAATTGATTGATGATAAAGGACAGCCGATTGACAAGACAAAATGGGAAATCGTTTATGTAAGCAGCGAGCAGTCCGATAAAAAACTGGGAGTAGCAGAGAATCTGTTCGATGGTGATATATCTTCCTTTTGGCATACGGATGCGACCATGGAACCCGTTCATCCTCACCGGGTCATTGTTGATATGAAAGAGATTTATAAAACTTCGGCTTTTCGTGTAAAGGTTCGTAAAGGTTCGTTTTTATCAGGAAAGGTAAAAGATATAAATGTATATGGTCGTCCACAATTCTTCTTATTTCATTGAATAAAACGTAACAAATAGGTAAAATGCGACTCTTATTTATTATATTTGACGAACTGTAAAAATAAAACTATGTATACACGTCTTTTATTAATTCTGTTATTGGGAACTACACTGATGTGTAGCTGTCAGACCGAACAATTGCCTGTAAATTCATTGGCAGATCGTGTGACGGAAGGCACTTCGAAAGACCGGATTCTTTTCCGGATAATTGCTGACGAGAACAACTCATCAAAAGATTATTTTGAAATCTCCTCCGAAGACGGTAAAGTGCTGATAACCGGAAACTCCGACTTATCTCTGTCTACCGGACTAAACTGGTATCTAAAATACGTAGCCGGCATTCATCTCTCTTGGAACAATCTTTCGCAGAAATTGCCGGAAGTGTTGCCGCTCCCGCAGGAGACGATCCGTAAGGAGACATCCATGCAGGACAGATATTATCTGAACTATTGTACCTATTCTTATTCTATGGCTTTCTGGGATTGGGAACGTTGGGAAAAAGAAATAGACTGGATGGCATTACACGGCATCAATATGCCTTTAAGTATAACCGGAATGGAAGTGGTCTGGTATAATCTGCTGAAACGTCTTGGATACACCACAGAAGAAATCAATGAATTTATTTCCGGTCCCGCTTTTATGGCTTGGTGGCAGATGAATAATCTGGAAGGTTGGGGCGGACCGAATCCCGATAGTTGGTATCGGCAACAAGAAGTACTTCAAAAGAAAATAGTAGCCCGTATGCGTGAACTAGGCATTGAACCCGTATTCCCCGGATATGCAGGAATGGTTCCTCGTAACATCGGTGAAAAGCTAGGTTATCAGATTGCTGATCCCGGTAAATGGTGCAGCTTCCCTCGTCCGGCTTTCCTTTCTACGGAGGATGAACATTTCGAATCTTTTGCCGCTATGTATTATGAAGAATTGGAGAAGCTCTACGGAAAAGCCAACTATTACAGTATGGACCCCTTTCATGAAGGAGGTAATACAGAAGGAGTGGATTTGGCGAAAACCGGTGCTTCCATTATGGCGGCTATGAAGAAAACGAATCCAAAGGCAGTCTGGGTTATTCAGGCTTGGCAGGCGAATCCTCGCGAAGAGATGATCTCTTCCCTCAACCAGGGAGATATGCTGGTCTTGGATTTATATAGCGAAAGACTTCCTCAATGGGGAGATCCGGATTCGAAGTGGTATCGGGAGAAAGGTTTTGGCAAACATGACTGGCTCTATTGTATGCTATTGAATTTTGGCGCAAATGTAGGCCTGCACGGCCGGATGGATTTGTTGGTGAATGGATATTATGACGCTTGTGCGCACGCTAATGGAAAAACATTGCGCGGAGTAGGGGCCACCCCGGAAGGTATTGAAAATAATCCGGTGATGTTCGAGCTTCTTTATGAACTCCCTTGGCGCGAAGAAAGATTTTCTCCTGATGAATGGTTGCAAGGCTATTTGAAAGCTCGCTACGGTAAAGACGTTTCTCCGGAAGTAATGGAAGCATGGCGTGCATTAGAACATACCGTTTACAATGCTCCGAGAGACTATCAGGGTGAAGGAACAGTTGAATCCTTATTGTGTGCCCGTCCGGGTTTCCATTTAGACAGAACCTCTACATGGGGATATGCTAAATTATTCTATTCTCCTGATTCTACGGCAAAGGCAGCCCGGTTATTAACCTCTGTTGCCAAACAGTATGAAGGAAGCAATAATTTTGAGTATGACCTGGTAGACATCGTACGCCAAAGCAACGCTGACAAAGGAAATGTGTTACTTGAAGAAATATCGCAGAGTTATGACCGGAAAGACAAAAAGAATTTCCGCAAACAAACACAGCAGTTCCTTGACTTGATAGTATCGCAAGACAGCCTGCTCTCTACCCGAAAGGAATTTTCCGTATCTACTTGGTTGGATGCTGCGCGTTCTTTAGGAACTACCGATGCAGAAAAGAAACTGTATGAATGGAATGCTTCTGCATTAATCACTGTCTGGGGAGATAGTATCGCTTCCAACCAGGGAGGACTGCATGATTATTCGCATCGGGAATGGAGCGGAATATTGAAAGACCTGTATTACCAGCGTTGGAAAGCCTTCTTTGAACAGAAACAGGCGGAGCTGGACGGGAAATCTGTTGAGCAACCTAATTTCTACGGGATGGAGAAAGCATGGGCAGAAAAGTGTAATAAATAACCAATAGGGAAGTATCTATAAAAATAATCGGAAGCAACAGGAAATACCCTGCTTGCTTCCGATTCTCTTTATATAATGATCTCGGATATTTATATTAATCCTGAACGAACTCTATCCTAAAAATGCTGTATATTATTTTTCCAACAACTCTTTTAAGAACTCGTCCAATTCCTTATCCAACCCTTTCAGCAATTCATCGTTCACCAGGATTGTATCATCGTCCACCAGCAACAATTCCGCTATGGTTTCTTTCTCTTCATCCACCAGAACGAAAGAGTAAGGCTTTAGGATAGTCACCTTGTCGAAGTCTCCGGCATCTTTCATTCTGCAAAGAATGTTGCGGAGAGAAGGTTCCACGCTTTCAAGGAAATCATCCCCTTCATACGTAGCCCATTCTTCGATCATGATGTTCGCCAGTTCTTCATCATCATCATTGTAAATATTAAGTTGTCCCGATGTCTGGTCCGGTTGGAGATGTATATCGGTTACAACTGTTTGTTCGCAGTTACATGTATATTTAGCGACTGCCTTTTGGATAGCCGATTCGATAATGGATAGTGATTGTTGGCTTAGTTTCATGGGTTCCTTCTTTTTATAAGTTCAAAGGTATAAAAAAAATAAGATTTGATACACAATTTCCTTAAAAATCATCATTAAATCGGCTCATTTGTAATTTTAGCTTAGGTAATTGAGCGTTTCTCTCCTTCAATTCGGCTAAATACAAGGACGTAAGATAATAATTCGGCACATCGTCAATGCTGGCCTGAACACTATCTGTGATATTCTTTTTATCAATTTTCTTGGCTAGTTGCTGTGCTTTTTCCGCCCATTCTTCCGCTTTAGCCAGACTATCTTTCATTTCATAATAAACAGCTATGTTGAGAGCTGCCCGCATCTTCTTCTTTTGGTTTTTGGTACCTTCGAAAGCCTGGTTCCAAAGTTCGTATGCGTCGTCCCATGAATTTTCGCGTACATAGATGGCAGCATCACGCATGGGAACCGAACCTCCGGTATACAGATACCGTGTTCCTTTTTTCCACATAGGGACGAGATATTTCACCGGAACTGTCCCTGCAAATACCGCCGCTTCCTCCAGCATTTGTTTGTCGCGAATCATGCGGGTGGCAGCTTCTACGGCAGTACCTCCAAACTCTTCCCAAAAGATGCTGTCGTTAGGATGGAGCGTAGTCATCGGCCGACTACGTTCGGGAAGATACACTTTCACCGTGGGATATACTTTTACGTCTACTGCTCCTTGAAAACAGTTGAACTCATTCAGAAAACGGACAGATTTAGTTGCTTTGAGTTGCAGATTTTCCAATGCAATGATAAAATCCACTCCCAAACTAGAGGCTAACTGACGGACTTCCTCCTGGCTCAATGTACTTTCGCGGGCCAGTTTATCATTTGCCCGCAAAGCAGAGTCACAGATGACTACTTCTTCAAAGTAATTCTGATGTGCGATTTCTTCAGCCAGTGATTCGGTGGCAATCTTAGGATCTCCGTTGGCGTATGCAGTTGCACGACTTACGAGCGGTGTACCTTCTTTGATTTTTTCAGTCGTTGTTATTAGTTTGTTATCCGGGGTGTTGCTGGTGTTATTCACGATAGCTACTTTCCGGAGTTGCGGAGGAAAGCTCAAGTCGGCAGGTTGCAGATAATCAATGGAAATCTGTTCCAAACTCTGACAGCTGCCCAGTGTCAGCAGGAAGATAGTGACGAAAGCCAGTGAATAAGATTTTGCCATAGTTTTGTTCTATTTAGTAATTTGAACAAAAGTACAATTTTGGAGGAATAAAAGAAAGTCTCAAACAGTTTTTAACCGTTTGAGACTTTCTTTTGTGTATTGAAACTTGAGATTATACCTTAATATTAAAAATTAAATAAGGCTTTTGAGCGAAGCTGATTCAAAAATGAGCACAAAGAAATAGAAACTCCTACTTACCCAACTTTTAACTCTCAACTCTCCCTTCTCAACTTCTTAAAGGTTTTTACCGTGACAGTTCTTATACTTCTTGCCGCTTCCGCATGGGCAAGGATCGTTACGTCCTACAGTCTTTTCTGCACGGATGGGTTCACGTTTCTGCTGTTCACGAGTATCCTGGCTGGCAGCAGCCTGCTGGTTCGGATCACTCAAGTCCTGCTTGTTTTCACGATACTTGCTCATATCCTGACGTTGTTCAGGAGCAGCCTGACGCACTTCCACACGACGGGCAGCCTGTTCGTCCGGAGCTTCCTGTACAGGAATTTGTCCACGCATCAAGATAGATATAGTCTGGTTGTTGATCTTGTTCACCATGGCGTCGAACAAAGTCACAGATTCCAGTTTATAAATCAACAGCGGGTCTTTCTGTTCGTAACTTGCGTTCTGTACGGAATGTTTCAGTTCGTCCAGTTCGCGGAGGTTTTCTTTCCATGCTTCGTCGATGACGTGGAGCAGGATTGATTTCTCGAACGATTTCACCACTTCTTTAGATTCCGATTCGTAAGCCGCTTTCAGGTTACAAGAGATATTATACATTCGTTTACCGTCTGTAATAGGAATCAGGATGTTTTCATACATGTGTCCCTGATTTTCATATACCTGTTTGATAACCGGATTAGCGATCTGTGCCAGACGTTCAGTTTTGCGTTTGAAGTTTTCCATCGCAATGTTGAAAGTCTTTTCGGCCAACTTTTCTTTCTTCTCGTTACGGAATTCTTCTTCAGTGAACGGAGTTTCCATCGCCAATGTCTGAAGCAGTTCCATCTGGCAGCCTTCATAATCATTGTTTTCGATAGCATTGGCACAACGATCCCAAATCATGTTCACGATGTCCATACCGATACGTTCACCCATCAAAGCGTGGCGACGTTTGGTGTAAACCACTGTACGCTGCTTGTTCATCACGTCGTCATATTCCAACAGACGCTTACGGATGCCGAAGTTGTTTTCCTCAACTTTCTTTTGTGCACGTTCAATGGACTTGGAAATCATGCCGTGTTCAATCATTTCACCTTCTTTGAAACCCAGTTTGTCCATTACACTGGCAATGCGGTCACTGGAGAACAAACGCATCAGGTCATCTTCCAAAGATACGAAGAATACAGAAGAACCCGGGTCGCCTTGACGTCCTGCACGACCACGTAACTGACGGTCCACACGGCGTGATTCGTGGCGTTCTGTACCGATGATGGCAAGACCGCCTGCAGCTTTCACTTCCGGACTCAGCTTGATGTCGGTACCACGGCCGGCCATATTGGTAGCGATGGTTACAGCACATTTCAAACCGGCAGTAGCCACAATATCCGCTTCCTTCTGATGCAGTTTGGCATTCAATACACTATGTTCAATCTTACGCATGGTAAGCATTTTGCTCAACATTTCAGAGATTTCAACAGAAGTGGTACCCACCAGTACGGGGCGTCCTGCTGCCACCATTTTTTCTATCTCTTCGATGACTGCTTTATATTTTTCACGTTTTGTCTTGTAAACGCGGTCATTCATGTCATTACGGGCAATGGGGCGGTTAGTCGGAATAACCACTACATCCAGTTTGTAGATGTCCCACAACTCGCCGGCTTCTGTTTCTGCCGTACCGGTCATACCGGATAGTTTGTGGTACATACGGAAATAGTTCTGTAATGTAATGGTGGCAAAAGTCTGGGTGGCAGCTTCTACTTTCACGCCTTCTTTGGCTTCGATGGCTTGGTGCAAACCGTCAGAATAACGACGTCCTTCCATGATACGTCCCGTCTGCTCATCCACAATCTTCACTTGGCCGTCAATTACCACATATTCGTCATCTTTCTCGAACATGGTGTATGCCTTCAACAGTTGGTTGATGGTATGCACACGTTCGCTTTTGATGGCATAGTTGGTCATCAGGGCATCCTTCTTTTCAAGGCGCTGTTCGTCTGTCAGCTCTGTTTCGTTTTCCAAGGCAGAGAGTTGCGCTGTGATATCGGGGAGTACGAAGAAAGTGGGGTCCTCTACATTGCTACTAATCAAGTCTACGCCCTTGTCCGTCAAATCCACGCTGTTCATTTTCTCTTCGATAACGAAGTACAGCGGGTCAGTCACCTCGTGCATGCGCTTGTTGTTCTGCTCCATGTAGATTTCTTCGGTCTTCAGCATACCGGCCTTGATGCCTTGTTCGCTGAGGAACTTGATGAGTGCCTTGTTCTTGGGCAGGCACTTGTGACTGCGGTACAAAGCGAGGAAGCCTTCTTCCTGGTCTTTCTTATCGTTTGATGCAATCAGGCGCTTGGCATCGGCCAGGTATTGGGTAGCCAGTTTTTTCTGAGCTTCTACCAGACGTTCCACTTGCGGGCGGAGCTGTTCGAAGAGTTGGTCATCGCCTTTGGGAACCGGTCCGGAGATAATCAGCGGAGTACGGGCATCATCAATCAATACTGAGTCCACCTCATCGACAATGGCATAATTATGTTGGCGTTGTACCAGGTCTTTGGGGCTGATAGCCATGTTGTCACGCAGGTAGTCGAAACCGAATTCATTGTTTGTACCGAACGTGATATCTGCCAGATAAGCTTTGCGACGGGCATCAGAGTTGGGCTGGTGCTTGTCGATGCAATCTACACTCAAACCGTGGAACATGTAAAGAGGACCCATCCATTCGGAGTCACGTTTTGCCAGATAGTCGTTCACTGTTACCACGTGCACGCCGTTACCAGTCAGGGCATTGAGGAATACCGGTAGGGTAGCTACCAATGTCTTACCTTCACCGGTTGCCATTTCGGCAATCTTACCTTTATGTAGAACCACACCACCGAATAGCTGTACATCATAATGTACCATGTTCCATACAGTATCGTTACCACCTGCTATCCAATGGTTCTGGTAGATGGCTTTATCGCCTTCGATGCGTACAAAGTCTTTAGTGGCAGCCAGTTGGCGGTCAAAATCGGTAGCTGTAACCACTATTTCTTCATTTTCAGAGAATCGTTTGGCTGTTTCCTTTACAATAGAGAAAGCGGTGGGTAATACTTCGTCCAGCGCTTTTTCATAAATCTCCAATATCTCTTTCTCGATTTTGTCGATTTGGTTGAAGAGGTCTTCGCGTTTTTCCAGTTCGGTATCTTCAACGCTGGCTTTCAGTTCTTCCACTTTGGCGCGTTGTTCGGCTGCCGAATCGTGGATGTAGGCTTTCAGTTCTTCTGTCTTGGCGCGTAGGGCGTCGTTGTCGAGTTTGGCTACTTCCGGGTAAGCGGCTTTGATTTTCTCCACCCACGGTTGTATTTCTTTCATGTCGCGTGTGGATTTGTTGCCGAAAATCGAGCTTAAAAATTCATTAAATCCCATTATATATTTGTTTTTATTATTATTGCTGAGTTAGTTGAGCGTGCAAAGTTACTGATTTCTATACAGATTATCCAGATTTGCACAGATTATTTTAGAATCAAAAGTCAAGGGGAGATGCTGTACTTGCATTAGGGGCGCGGATGCGCATTACACTTGCCAAGGTAGGGGCAATGCGGTCAATACTGATGGGGGTACGGATGGTTTCAGCCTTCATTCCTCCTCCCAATAAAATGAGGGGAGCAGGAATATCGGCCGTACGTACTACACGGTTATCAGTACTATTTTCCTGCATGATAGTCCAGCCCGGGAGTATTTCAATGAGCAAATCGCCAGAGCGCTTGCGATGAAAACTATTGCGTATACGTTCTATTTGCGGTGACCAGGGGCCCAAAAGCAGGCGATGAGCTGAATATACTTCGCTCACGCCACTAAACTGAACCAGAAATTCGGCAGATTTTTCTTGAATTTCAGTCAGGCTCAACTGCTTGTTCTCAATAAGTTTATGGTTGAGATAGATTTGTTGGTCATAATAAGCTTCCACATATTGTCCCTCGCCATAGGATGCCATGAGGTACATGTTTAGCAGGGCGGCACAGCGGTTCAGGTAGAATTCACCACCCGGTATCCGGTATACGCCCGGGTCGGCTGCTTCCGGGTCGGCATAGCCGGTGGAGGTGATGCAGAAAAGTACGTTGTGGAGCCCAACTTTACGTTCTATGAGCTCTAATAAGGAAGCTATACTACGGTCCAGTCGCACGTAGGTGTCTTGCATTTCCATGGCACATTCCTGCGTACTTCGGTGGTTATAATTTCCTGCGTAGTAAGTCAGCGATAATAGGTCGGGCACGTCATCTTGTCCGATAGTGCTCTTATTTAGCAGCTCTTCGGTCAGCAGGTTGACTTCCTCATTGATGAAAGGGCTGGTTATCAAGCGGCGGAACTTGTTTGTCCGTTCACCATCCAGCTTGTATTTGAATGGCTCGTTGCGCCATTCGGGCAGAAATGTATAGTTGGTAAAAGGAAGTGCAGGTGTCCATACCATATCCTTGATACGGTAGTCAGGAGATTTCCGGTCGTTGTATTGGCTCAGCCACCACGGAAATTCATTATAATAAGTCGTACTGCACCATTTTCCGGTATTGTTATTAAGCCAGAAAGCACCGTTCCCCGCGTGCCCGGCACCCAATATGGCGGCATCGCGGAAAGGCGCGATGGCATAGACCAGACCTTTGTTGCGGGTAGCTATTTTCAGCTCGTCGGCAATAGTAGAGGTCAGTAATTGGGAGGGGGAAGTGCTTTCGTCGGTATAGTTGCCCATGAAGTTGGGGTCTTCTACACAGTTTATGGGGCGTAGTGTACCTGCATCCAGCCACTGCTCTGCAATGATGCCGTTCATGGACGGTGTTGTCCCGGTATAGATGGCGGCAATGGCCGAGGCTCGGTCCGTTCCGCAAAAAGGAAATTCTGCTTGACGGAATACTTTACCTTCACGCAGTAAGCGCTTAAACCCCTTTTCTCCGTATAAGGACGAAAATGCTTCCATATAGTCTGTACGCAACTGGTCAATGGTCAATGTTACCACCAGCTTTGGGGAGGCAGGCAGCGGTTGGGCTTGCAGACCACTGAATGTAAGTGCGAGTATGGAAGTTATCAGTCCTTTTTTCATTACTTTCGTTTGTATGTTAGAATGAGGTTGCTTGCAGAACGTATCAGCAAACACAGTGCCAAAGGTAATACTGCTGGCGGAATTCTCTGCGGAATTATTGTCCAAAGCCCTATAAAAAGTGTTAAAACTGCAAAATTAACCAGCATATAGCGGCTTATTTCCCTTTTTCGTACCCTGGATAGCATGAATGGAAGGCAGAAAAGGTGAAATGGATGGAATACAAATAATATATAATTGGGACTTACTGCCGGATGCTGTGAGAATAGTGCTAAAAATGCCAGTATACATCCAGCCATTCCGGCAACCAAGAAGAGTATGAGGTCTATGCCCCAAAGAGTCTTCCCTCTTCGTATGCCGTAAATGCTGATGCCTGCTACAAGTATCAGTAATAGCGAAGCCGACTGCATCGGTGTGATGCCTCTGCTGACGAAGTCGGCTGGTGTTTTACCCGTTATTACGATTTTTTCTTCTTTAGCAACCAGTGGCCGTGTTTGTCCTTCTTTGTCCACAATCTGCGCTTTATTGAAATACTCCTGCATGTAGAAGGGGACGAACATTACCAGCCGCCGGTTGATGGGTTCGTCTGCTTTGCTGCCCATGCATAGGTCCATGCCGAAACGTGACCACAAATGGCCTTCACTGTATTTATGCAGCAAATCCCTGAAAGAGATTCCCGTACTGTTAGCAGTCATATTGTCAGCGTATTGCAGAGTGCCGTTGATGGCACGCTCTATCTGGTCCCGCGGGCGGGTGGCACAATTGTCGTAGAAAAAATTGTAGCGGTATACTCGGTTTTCAGGGCGGTAGTTCTCTGTCAATAGTGCTATCAGGCGTTCTTTTTCCTCTTCTGTTAGGTTTAACGTTTGTTGCCAGACATCGCGTCCCAGATAGTTGTATTCGGCGGCGAAATGCTCATAATCGGTTACTCCAAGTTGATAATCCGTTTCTCCCAAGGCAAAACGGAAGATGAAGTTAGGGGCGTTGAAGTTGAACATGCCGTAATTGAAGACGGCGTCAATGCCACGTGTATAGTTCTCGTACCGTATGGCAGTGTGTCCGAATAGGGAATAAATCTCTCCTCCTGCAGCGCAAGTCAGTAGGCTGACGCGTACGGAGTCTGTTGCAGCAGTCTTTTGCTGTTGTGTCACCTGGGCATTTGCTGAAGGCAAACAGAAGAAAAAGATTGCTATATATATATGTATAAGTAGGCTTCGTTTCATGCTGCAAACTTACGGAAAAAACTAATATTATCCCAATTTGTGATTAGGAACTAAAGCGGTTATTCGCGTTATCCCGGTCATCTGTGTCCGAAGAATCTTTTTTAATTATGAACTTGATACAATTCTTAATTCGCATTATTGGTTGTTTTGAATCAACTGTCGAGTACGAGTGGTAGGTATTTTCTATTTACAAACGATACGGGTGCAAGAAATAGTGGTATATTGAACCTGATTCAGTCGTATACTGAATGCCATTCAATCGTATACTGAATAGGGCTCAGTCGTATACTGAATGTAGCGCATTTAGCTGTATTGATAATCAGGTGGTTGTGGTATGATGTTGCGGCTTTAATAAATCTCAACAGAATGTAGAAGTGGCATTGTGGTTGTTTGGTGTGGATGTGAATAAGAATTCTTGTGCAGTTGTTCTTCTAATAAAGAGATGGTTTCTGCTGAATTTCAATATTAATGTTATATCTTTGCGCCGCTAAATTTATGCAATACGGTGAATCTCATTATTGATATAGGAAATACAATCGCCAAGATGGCGGTGTTTGATGGTGGACGTATCGTGGAGGTGGTGTATGACTCCAATCTGACGTTGGAACGGTTGCCTGAAGTATGCCGTACATATACGATTGAAAAAGCGATAGTGGCTACTGTCATTGATTTGAGTAGAGAGGTGTTGTCGCAACTGGAAGATATGGCTGTCCCCATTCTGTGGCTCAATGAAAAGACTTCTCTTCCGGTAGAAAACCTCTATGAAACTCCCCGGACGCTGGGGTATGATCGTATGGCGGCGGTGGTAGGAGCCAATGAGCAATTTCCTGGCAGGGATATACTGGTGATTGATGCCGGTACCTGTATCACTTATGAGTTTGTCGATGCTGCTGCCCGCTATCATGGCGGGAATATCTCTCCCGGCCTGCAGATGCGTTTCAAGGCGCTTCATCAGTTTACCGGACGGCTTCCAATGGTGGCTCTTGAGGGGCGGATGGTGCCCATGGGGAAGGATACCGATACGGCTATCCGTGCCGGAGTACTGAAGGGTATTGAATATGAAATTTCAGGTTACATTACGGTTATGAAGCATAAATATCCTGAACTTTTGGTTTTTTTAACGGGCGGGGATGATTTTTCTTTTGATACAAACTTAAAAAGTATCATCTTTGCAGACAGATTTTTAGTGTTGAAAGGATTAAATAGAATTTTAAACTATAATAATGACAGGCTATAGACAAACACTGTTAGTGCTCTTGCTCACGATATTATCAGGAGCGGCAGTCGCTCAAAATAATACAAATTCTCCCTATACACGATATGGATATGGACAGTTATCTGAACAAGGCTCGAGCAACAGTAGGGCGATGGGTGGTATTGCCTATGGTTTACGGGACAAGTATCAGACTAACTTTGCTAATCCTGCATCCTATACGGCGGTAGATTCGCTGACTTTTATCTTCGATGGAGCAGTCTCTCTACAGAATACAAATCTCAGTAACGGTACTCTGAAACGAAATGCCAAGAATTCCAGTTTTGACTATATCACGATGCAGTTTCGTGCAAGTAAATGGGCTGCCATAAGCTTGGGGTTGCTGCCTTATTCAAACGTTGGATACAGTATGGGAGAATATCGGGAAGATACGGAATTTCCAGACAAATCTACTACGGTAAGCTATTCGGGAGAAGGAGGCTTGCACCAGCTTTATTTAGGTGCCGGTTTTAAAATAATTAAAAATCTTTCTGTCGGTGCGAATTTTTCGTATCTTTGGGGAGATATAACAAGAACCGCTGCGGAGACCTTTCCGTCCAGTTCAAGTGTATTTCCTATTACAATACAGTCTAATGTGGCTGTAAAGAGTTATAAGTTGGATTTTGGAGCGCAGTACACTCACCAGTTTGGGAAAAAACATGTTGCAACGTTGGGAGTTGTCTTTTCTCCGGGGCATGATCTGAGTAACGATGCGTACGAAGTTACGCAGACTGGTAATAGCAATACGGGAGCTACTTCGGTAACAAGGGATACTGTCGTTACTTGTGGCATTCCGACAACATTTGGCGCAGGTGTGACCTACGTGTACGACAACCGACTGACTGTAGGCGCGGATGTAATGTTCCAGAATTGGAGTAAAGTGAGTTATATGAACAATGACGAGGCGTTTTGCGACCGTGGAAGAATATCCGTTGGTGCAGAGTATCTGCCGAATCCTATGGGACGAAGTTATTTGTCTCATGTGAAGTATCGTTTGGGAGCTTATTATTCCAAACCTTATTATAAGATAGACGGTGTACGTGCCGCTGATGAATATGGCGTTACTGCCGGTTTTGGATTGCCCATACCGAGAACCCGTTCCGTATTGAGTCTTTCTGCACAATACGTGCGAACCAAAGGAACCCAAGCAGCGTTCTTGAACGAAAATACATTGCGCATTTGTATCGGAGTAACCTTTAACGAACGTTGGTTCTTCAAGCGTAAAGTGGATTAATGGAAATTGAATAGACAAAAATATAACAACTAAAATTTAAATACAATGAAAATTAAGACGCTTGTGGCTGTCTTGCTCCTTTCGGGTGGAGTGACCAGCACTTTCGCACAGACTGAAAATTGTAATTCGAACAGTAGTATCTCTCATGAAGCAGTGAGAGCTGGTAACTTTAAGGATGCATACGCTCCTTGTATGGCTGTATTGAAGGATTGTCCTACACTGCGGTATTACACATTTACAGATGCTCAGAAGATTTTAGTGGGTTTCTTGAGTCAGATTAAGGATAGAAATTCTGCTGATTACAAGAAGTATTTTGATGAGTTGATGGATGTATATGATTTGAGAATGAAGTACATTCCTGAATTCATTGGTAAGGGAATGAAGGGTGTGCCGAGTGTGGCTGATGCCTTGGGTGCCAAAGCTGTGGATTATCTTCAGTTCGCTCCTGCTCCGGACCTTAATACGGCTTATAATTGGCTGAAAGAATCTGTTCATGCTGAAAAGGGTGGTTCCAAAGGTGCGGTGTTGCACTATTTCCTGGATACTTCCATGCAGAAGGTAAAGGCTGATGATAATCATACCGACCAGTTTTTCCAGGATTATATTGATGCTTCCAAGTATGCAGATGACGCACTTGCTGCTGAAACCAAGGAAGCTAAGAAGGCTAACTTGCAAGCTATCAAGGATAACCTCGTGGCCATGTTCATTCAGAGTGGTGTAGCTGATTGTGAATCTTTGCAGAATATCTATGGTCCTAAGGTGGAAGCAAGCAAGACTGACTCCGCTTTCTTGAAGAAGGCATTGAACATCCTGAAATTGATGAAGTGCAACGAAAGCGAAGTTTACTTCAAGGCATCTGAGTACATGTATCAGATTGACCCGACTGCCGATGCAGCTGTAGGTGTAGCATACATGTACTATAAGAAAGGTGACTATGACAATGCCGTGAAGTATTTTGATGAAGCATTGGCTAAAGAAACTGATAATGACAAGAAGGCTGAAATGGCATACGCTACTGCCGCAGCCTTGATGCAGGCCAAGAAACTCTCTCAGGCAAGAAGCTACTGCCAAAAGGCTATGAGCTTTAAGGAGAACTATGGAGAGCCTTATATTTTACTGGCACAGCTTTACGGCTCCAATCCTAACTGGACCGATGAGCCTGCTCTGAATAAGTGTACTTACTTTGTAGTAATTGACAAGCTGCAGAGAGCTAAAGCTGTAGATCCTTCAGTTACAGAACGTGCTAACGAATTGATTAGTACTTATTCCCGCCACACTCCCCAGGCTAAAGACCTCTTTATGTTGGGTTACAAAGCTGGTGACCGTATCACTATCGGTGGATGGATAGGTGAATCTACAACTATCAGATAAAATCATGTTGCTACAACCCATCAACATTGTTTATCATAAAAATGCGAGCATAACCATTGTCCTTGGGGCAATGGTTATGCTTCTTTTATTTTCTTCGTGTTCCGGGAAGAAGAAGGAGCTGGGAGATGCCATTACCGAGCGTGACTCTATGGCAGTGATGGATACCCGCGGGGTGACTACACTGGTTTCTGATTCCGGTGTAACGCGTTACCGCATCAATACGGAAGAGTGGCTGGTCTTTGACCGGAAGAATCCTCCTTACTGGGCTTTTGAAAAGGGGGTCTATTTGGAGAAGTTCGACTCTATCTTCCAAGTGGAGGCAAGTATCAAGGCTGATACAGCCTACTTCTTTAATAAGGAGGAGTTGTGGAAACTGATGGGGAATGTGCATATACAGAATTTGAAAGGTGAGCAGTTTGATACAGAGCTGCTGTATTGGGACCAGCGGGCACAAAGAATTTATTCGGATGAGTTTATCCGTATCGAGCAGCCTGACCGTATCATTACGGGACATGGCTTTGAATCCAATCAGCAGATGACTGTTTACACGATTCGCAAGCCGGAGGGTATCTTCTATGTTGACGAGGAGACTGCCGCAGCAGACAGCTTGCAGACTGATACCATAAATTGATAAAATGGATACCGTTATTTTTTTATTGATAACCATGGCTTTCTCTGCTTTCTTTTCAGGAATGGAGATTGCCTTTGTTTCCGTAGATAAACTGCGCTTTGAGATGGAAAGGAAGTCAGGCGTCACTTCCGGTATCATTTCCTATTTCCTTCGCAACCCGAATAACTTCATCTCGACCATGCTGGTGGGTAATAACATCGCGCTTGTCATTTATGGTATCTTGATGGCACAAATCATAGAGGTGAATCTTCTTGCCGGAATTATTTCCAATCATTTTGTAATGGTGTTGGTGCAGACTGTAATTTCCACTCTTATTATTTTGGTAACCGGTGAGTTCTTGCCGAAGACTTTGTTTAAAATCAATCCCAATCTGATGCTGAGGGTATGTGCCATTCCTTTATTCATATGTTATGTCATTCTGTTTCCTGTTTCAAAGTTTGCATCGGGATTGTCGTATCTGTTCCTTCGGATATTTGGGATGAAAGTAAACAAGGAGGCGTCGGCCAAGGCTTTTGGCAAAGTGGATTTGGATTACTTCATCCAGTCGAGCATAGAGAATGCGGAAAGTGAAGAAGAACTGGATGCAGAGGTAAAGATATTCCAAAATGCGCTTGACTTTTCGAATATAAAGATACGCGACTGTATTGTACCGCGTACAGAGGTGGTAGCTGTAGATCTGACCACTACATTGGAAGAATTGAAATGTCTTTTTGTGGAGTCGGGTATTTCCAAAATCATAGTATATGATGGAAATATAGATAATGTGGTGGGATATATTCACTCGTCGGAGATGTTCAGGAATCCGGTGGACTGGAGGAATAACGTGAAGGAAGTGCCTATTGTACCCGAAACGATGTCGGCCCACAAACTGATGAAACTGTTCATGCAACAGAAAAAAACGATTGCTGTAGTGGTGGACGAATTCGGTGGTACGGCGGGTATCGTCTCTTTAGAGGATTTGGTGGAAGAAATTTTTGGCGATATTGAGGATGAGCATGATAACACATCCTATGTGTGTAAGCAGTTGGGTGAACGTGAATATGTGCTTTCGGCCCGTCTGGAAATAGAAAAGGTAAATGAGACTTTCGGGCTCGACCTGCCGGAATCGGATGATTATCTGACAGTGGGCGGTCTGATTTTGAACCGTTATCAAAGTTTCCCGAAACTGCATGAAGTGATTGAAGTGGATAATTATCAGTTTAAAATAATCAAGGTAACAGCCACTAAAATTGAGTTGGTAAGACTGAAAGTCATTGAATAATTTCATTTAGGCGTAATTTTTTAAAGAATAAATGGATGCGTATTAGCATTTTTTGTATCTTCGTGCGCTAAAATGAACATGTTAGGAAAATAATAATAAACAAATAAATCATATTAACTAAAATGGCAACATTACAAAACATTCGGTCTAAAGGACCTTTATTGGTGATTGTTATTGGTTTGGCGCTGTTTGCTTTCATCGCAGGTGACGCGTGGAAAGTGCTTCAGCCACACCAGTCACAAGACGTAGGTGAAGTGAACGGGGAATCAATTTCCGCTCAGGATTTTCAAGCATTGGTAGAAGAATATACAGAAGTCATCAAGTTCTCCAGTGGCAACAGTGCATTGAGCGATGAGCAGACAAACCAAATCAAAGATGAAGTATGGAGAACATACGTCAATAATAAGCTGATTGAAAAGGAAGCAAAGAAACTCGGTCTGGTTGTATCGAAGGCTGAGATTCAGGCTATCATTAATGCCGGTGTGCATCCGATGCTGCAACAGACTCCGTTCCGTAATCCTCAGACCGGTGCGTTTGATAAGGATATGTTGAAGAAGTTCTTGGTGGACTATTCAAAAATGAATAAGGCACAGATGCCTTCACAATATGCAGAATACTATGAATCCATGTACAAGTTCTGGTCTTTCCTCGAAAAGTCCCTTATCCAGGCACGTCTTCAGGAGAAGTATCAGGCTTTGATTACAAAATCTCTTTTCTCCAACCCGGTAGAAGCTCAGGACGCTTTTGATGCAAGAGTAGAGCAGTCAGACCTGCTGCTTGCTGCAGTTCCCTATTCTTCTATCGTTGACTCTACCATCGTTATCAAGGATTCCGATTTGAAAGCTGCATACGACAAGAAGAAAGAACAGTTCAAGCAATATGTGGAAACTCGCAATATCAAGTTCATTGATGTGCAAGTTACTGCAAGTGCAGAAGACAGAGCTGCTCTCCAGAAGGAAATGGAAGAATACACCGAACAACTTACTGCCAATCCTTCTGACTATACTACCTTCATCCGTTCTACCGGTTCCGAAGCTCCTTATACAGACTTGTTCTACACTACTAAGTCTCTGCCTGCTGATGTGACAGCCCGTTTGGACTCTGTTGCGGTGGGTGGTGTGTTCGGGCCTTATTATAACGTATCTGACAATACCCTCAACTCTTTCAAGAAATTGGCTACTGCTGCCATGCCGGACTCTATCGAGTTCCGTCAGATTCAGGTAGTTGCCGAAGATGCTGAAAAGACGAAGACTTTGGCCGACAGCATCTACAATGCTATTAAGGGTGGTGCCAGCTTTGCTGAAGTTGCGAAGAAGTACGGTCAGACCGGTGAGCCTACCTGGATTTCTTCTGCTAACTACGAAGGCGCACAGATTGACGGTGACAACTTGAAATACATTACCGCTGTCACAACTTTGGGACAGAACGAACTGACCAATCTGGCGTTGGGACAAGCAAATGTCATTTTGCAAGTAACCAACAAGAAGGCTGTCAAGGATAAATATAAGGTAGCCGTTATCAAGCGTCCGGTAGAATTCAGCAAGGAAACTTACAGCAAGGCATACAATGAGTTCAGCCAGTTCATCGCTGCAAACAATACTTTAGAGAAAATGATTGCCAATGCGGAAGATGCTGGTTACAAGTTGCTGGATAGAGCCGATTTGTACAGCTCTGAACATGGTATCGGTGGTATCAGAGGAACCAAAGATGCTTTGAAATGGGCGTTTGAGGCAAAAGCCGGTGAAGTTTCTGGTTTGTACGAATGTGGCGAGAGCGACCGTATGCTGGTAGTAGGTGTTGCAAGTATTGTTCCTGAAGGTTATCGCCCACTGGCTTTGGTAAAGGACCAGTTGAGAGCTGAAATTCTCCGTGACAAGAAAGCAGAGAAGATTATGGCTGATATGAAGGCTGCCAATGCAACTTCGTTCGAGCAGTACAAGAATATGGCAAATGCTGTCAGTGATTCTGTAAAGCACGTTACTTTCTCTGCTCCTGCCTATATCCCGGCATTGCGTAGTAGCGAACCTCTGGTAGGCGCGTACGCTTCTATTGCTGAAGTGAACAAGCTGAGTGCTCCTATCAAGGGTAACGGTGGTGTATTCGTTCTGCAACCATATGCAAAAGAGAAGCTGAACGAAACATTCAACAAGGAAACTGAAGAGGCTAACTTGGCTAACATGCATGCACGTATGGCAAGCCAGTTCATCAGTGACTTGTATATGAAAGCCAACGTAAAAGACCAACGTTATTTATTCTTCTAAGAATAGAAAACCCATATTGAAAAGCCGTCCGGTACTTCCGGGCGGCTTTTTCATTGTCTGTACATTTCATTTTCTACACTCTCCGTTGTCTTTGTGCAACTTTATTCCTACCTTTGCATTTTTGAAAGAGTTTTGTTTTAATGAAAAACGATATGCAGAAACGACCTCTATTGGGCTTGACGCTCGCTGAATTGCAGAATGTGGTGAAGAATTTGGGAATGCCCGGTTTCTCTGCCAAGCAGATAGCTTCCTGGCTGTATGACAAGAAGGTGGCTTCTATAGACGAAATGAGCAATCTTTCGTTGAAGCATCGGGAATTGCTGAAAGAAATCTATGAGGTAGGTGCCGAAGCGCCGGTAGATGCCATGCGCTCTGTAGACGGTACGGTGAAATACTTATACCGGGCAGGCGAGGGACATTTCGTGGAAGCTGTCTATATACCCGACGAAGACCGGGCTACGCTTTGTGTCTCCTCTCAGGTGGGCTGTAAGATGAACTGCAAATTCTGTATGACCGGCAAGCAGGGCTTTACCGCCAATCTGACATCCAACCAGATTATCAACCAAATCAGTTCGTTGCCCGAAAGGGACAAGCTGACCAATGTGGTAATGATGGGCATGGGCGAACCACTTGATAATCTGGACGAGGTATTGAAAGCGCTGGAAATAATGACCGCCTCTTATGGATATGCGTGGAGTCCCAAGCGTGTCACCCTTTCTTCAGTGGGATTGCAGAAGGGCTTGCAGCGTTTTATTGGGGAATCGGACTGCCATCTGGCTATCAGCCTTCATTCGCCGATACCTTTGCAACGTCGCGAGCTGATGCCGGCAGAGAAGGCCTTCTCCATCACGGAGATTGTTGAATTGTTAAGAAACTATGATTTTAGCAAACAGCGCAGACTATCTTTTGAATATATTGTTTTCAAAGGAGTGAATGACTCGTTACCGTATGCAAAGGAACTTCTGAAGTTGCTACGTGGGCTGGACTGCCGGATTAACCTGATTCGTTTTCATGCCATACCTGGAGTGAATCTTGAAGGGGCTGATATGGAAACCATGACTGCGTTCCGTGATTATCTGACTTCGCACGGTCTGTTTACCACTATACGGTCATCGCGTGGAGAGGATATATTTGCTGCTTGTGGCATGTTGTCCACTGCCAAGCAGGAGGAGAATAAAGAAGAATTAATATAAATTATTAACTTAGGTAGGGAGGATATTACGCATTCTTCGTAGCTTTGTGAAAAACTAAAATGATAGAGATATGAGAAAGCACTTGTTTTATTTGAGTATGGTTCTCGTACTGACGCTTTTTTCCGCTTGCGGTGGTGGTAAAAAGGGTGTGTTTACTCCGACCTCCAGCGGTCGTGCGTATGAAGTTCTGGTAGTGGTGGAGCCCGGCTTGTGGGAACGTCCTGCCGGTAGGGCGCTTTTCGATGTGCTTGATTCTGATGTTCCGGGGCTTCCCCAGTCAGAACGTTCATTCCGAATCATGTATACTGCCCCTTCCAATTATGATGCCACTTTAAAACTGATTCGCAATATCATTATTGTCGATGTGAACAAGGACCTCTATACCCAGCCTAAATTCAAGTATGCAAGGAATGTATATGCTGCTCCTCAGTCTATTCTCACTATTCAGGCACCGGACGAGGCTTCGTTCGAGAAATTTGTGGAGGAGAATAGGCAGGTAATCATCGATTTCTTTACCCATGCGGAAATGAATCGTCAGATTTCAGTATTGAAGGACAAGCATAGCGACTATATAGCAACGAAGGTGAAAAGCCAGTTCGATTGCGATGTATGGGTGCCGGGCGAACTGACATCTACCAAGGAGGGTGAGAACTTCTTCTGGGCAGGTACGAATGCAGCTACCGGCGACCAGAACTTTGTAATCTACTCTTATCCTTATACGGATAAGGATACGTTTACTAAAGAATATTTTGTTCATAAACGCGATTCCGTGATGAAGATTAATATCCCTGGTGCCCGTGAAGGCATGTATATGTCGACGGATTCTCTGATGACCGATGTACGCCCCATCAGTGTGCAGGGAGACTATGCACTGGAGGCCCGCGGCTTGTGGCGCATAAAGGGTGACTTCATGGGCGGTCCGTTCGTATCGCATGTACGTTTGGACAAGGCCAATCAGCGTATTATCGTATCTGAAATATTTATTTATTCACCTGATAAAATGAAACGTAATCTGGTACGTCAGATGGAGGCTTCGCTCTATACCTTGAAACTGCCCGGCAGCAAGCAGGAAGGTGCGGAAATTCCGGTAGGCGTAACCTCAAAAGATACTACTAATAATAAGTAATAAAAATGGAAGACAACAAAATAAGAGTCGGCATTACACAAGGCGACATTAATGGTGTAGGGTATGAAGTGATTTTAAAGACGTTTGCAGACCCGGTGATGCTGGAATTGTGCACGCCGATTATCTACGGTTCGCCTAAAGTGGCAGCTTATCATCGTAAATCATTGGACTTGCCTACCAACTTCAGTATCGTCAACTCCGCCTCCGAAGCGGTTCCCAATCGCTTGAGTGTAGTGAACTGTACGGATGATGAAGTAAAGGTTGAGTTCTCTAAACCTGACGTTGAAGCTGGTAAAGCTGCACTTGGTGCACTGGAAAAAGCCATTGAGGAATATAAGGAGGGAATGATAGACGTGATTGTCACAGCTCCCATCAACAAGCATACCATCCAGTCGGAGGAGTTTGCCTTCCCCGGACATACGGAGTATATAGAGCAAAAATTGGGAGATGGCGAGAAGGCCCTTATGATTCTGATGAAAGATGACTTCCGGGTAGCATTGGTGACCGGACATATTCCCGTTAAAGAGATAGCCGGAAGCATCACCAAAGAACTGATACAAGAAAAACTGAAGATATTCAACCGCTCCTTGAAGCAGGATTTTGCTATCAGCGCACCGCGTATTGCAGTGCTTTCGCTGAATCCGCATGCAGGAGACGGCGGATTGCTGGGAACTGAAGAGCAGGAGATTATCATTCCGGCCATCAACGAAATGGCTGCTAAGGGTATGCTTTGCTATGGTCCTTATCCGGCAGACGGGTTTATGGGCTCAGATAACTTTACCCATTTTGATGGTATCCTGGCCATGTATCACGACCAGGGGCTGGCACCGTTCAAGGCATTGGCTATGGACGAGGGCGTGAACTATACTGCCGGCTTGCCGGTGATACGCACTTCGCCTGCTCATGGCACGGCCTACGATATTGCCGGGAAAGGAATCGCCTCTGAAGATTCATTCCGGCAGGCTATCTATGTGGCAATAGATGTGTTCCGTAACCGCCAGCGTGAGAAAGAGGCACATGCAAATCCGCTGCGCAAGCAATATTACGAGAAACGTGACGATAGCGACAAACTGAAACTCGATAGTGTAGAAGAAGATTTGTAGAATGACAAAAGCGGAAATACAACAAGTAAAATTACGTTTCGGCATTATCGGCAACAATGAAGCGCTGATGCGTGCCATTGATATCGCTATCCAGGTAGCGCCCACCGACTTGTCTGTACTGATTACCGGAGAGAGTGGTGTGGGAAAGGAGAGCTTTCCGCAGATAATACACCAGTACAGCCGGCGCAAGCATGGACAGTACATTGCCGTGAACTGTGGAGCCATTCCCGAAGGGACGATTGACTCGGAACTGTTCGGTCATGAGAAGGGCGCATTTACCGGGGCTATCGGCGAACGGAAGGGGTATTTCGGTGAGGCCAACGGCGGAACAATCTTCCTTGATGAAGTCGGCGAATTGCCTTTGCCTACCCAGGCACGCTTGTTGCGTGTGCTCGAGAGCGGTGAATTCATCAAAGTAGGTTCTTCTAAGGTGGAAAAGACCGATGTGCGTATTGTTGCCGCTACCAATGTAAACTTGACACAAGCCATTGCTGACGGACGTTTTCGTGAAGACTTGTATTACCGTTTGAACACAGTTCCTATTCAGGTCCCTCCATTGCGCGAACGCGGTGAAGACGTGGTGCTGCTGTTCCGAAAGTTTGCTTCGGACTTTGCAGAAAAGTACCGTATGCCTGCCATTCAGCTGACGGAAGACGGCAAGCAAGTGTTGCTGGGCTACTCATGGCCGGGTAATGTGCGCCAGTTGAAGAATATCACCGAGCAGATATCCATCATTGAGACCAATCGTGAAATCAATGCATCCATACTGAAGGGCTATCTGCCTGAGCAGAACAATATGCAGCGCCTGCCTGCCTTGTTTGGAGTGAAGGAGGACAAGAGCTTCGGGAGTGAACGGGAAATTCTCTACCAGGTTCTGTTTGATATGCGCCAGGATGTAACGGACTTGAAAAAGCTGGTGCATGAGATTATGGCTGAAAGGGGAACGGTAGCCAATCCGGCGGTTGCCACATCGGCCTACTATACGCCGGCTACTCCGGCGGTGGTACCTCCGGTAACATCCAGTGTCCCCACCATTATACATCCTTCGGTAAAGCCGGTTACTCCGGTGGACGATGATTTCCAGGATACGGAAGAATATGTGGAGGAGTCACTCTCCCTGGATGAAGTGGAGAAAGAAATGATACGTAAGGCGCTTGAAAAACATCACGGCAAGCGTAAGAGTGCGGCTCAGGATTTGAATATCTCTGAGCGTACGTTATACAGAAAGATAAAAGAATATGGATTGGATTAAAAAAGCGGCATTTGCTTCCTTGTTGGTAAGCTTGTTATTTCTGGTGAATTCATGTAGTATGAAGTTGGGACTTGCTCCGATAAGCTCTATCGACTATACAAAGGTAAAAACGATTTCCATTGCCGATTTCCAGAACCGGGCAGAGTATGTATATGCACCGCTGGCAACAGAATTTAACCAGAAAATGAAGGATATGTTCATTCAGCAGACTCGCCTGCAACTGGTGAATTCCGGAGGAGACCTGGAAATAGACGGAGAAATAACCGGCTACAATCAATATAATGAATCGGTGGATGCCAGCGGCTACTCTTCGAAGGTGAAGGTGACGCTGACTGTCAACGTGCGCTACACCAATAACACGAACCATGAGGAGGACTTTGAACAGCAGTTCTCGGCTTTCCAGACCTATGATTCCTCAAAATTGCTGACCGAAGTGCAGGACCAGCTGATAACCTTGATGGTGAAAGACATTGCCGAACAGATTTTCAATGCAACTGTAGCTAACTGGTAAACTCATGACGCCTACCCATTTGCAACAATGGATTCAGCATCCCGAGACGCTGAATAGGGATACTTTGTACGAGCTTCGCACATTGGTGGCACGCTATCCTTATTTCCAGTCGCTCCGTTTGCTCTATCTGAAAAACCTCTATCTGCTGCACGACATCAACTTTGGCGCGGAGTTGCGCAAGGCTGTGTTGTATGTGGCAGACCGTCGTGTGCTGTTTTACTTTATAGAGGGTGACCGCTATACTTTGAAATCCCGGAAGGTCTCGTCGCTGTTTTCCGGCGATTTGGAGAAAGAGCCGAGTGTGGACCGTACCCTTTCCTTGATTGACGCATTTCTGGCTACTGTTCCCGAAGAGCATTCACAGCATACGGAGCTGGATTATGCGGTGGATTATACGGCCTATTTAATGCAGGAAGAACCCGGTGTGGATGCAGAAGATGAGTCGGAAGTGCCTAAACTGCGCGGGCATGAATTGATAGATGACTTTATCCAAAAGAGTGAGTCTTCGGATGCCTCGGATACGAGAAGGGAGTTTCTTGTAGAGAAGGAGGAAGAGACTGAAGAAGAGGAAGAACCCTCAGTATCGCCGGTAACGGAAGAGTTGGACGATAGCTGTTTTACGGAAACTTTAGCCAAAATCTATATAAAACAGCACCGATATGACAAGGCGCTTGAAATTATTAAAAAATTAAGTTTGAATTATCCAAAAAAAAATGCTTACTTTGCAGACCAAATCAGATTTTTGGAGAAATTGATTATTAACGCTAAATCAAAATAACAAAATGTATTTATTATTAGTTATCTTAATGCTGATTGCATCTGTGCTGATGTGCTTCATTGTATTGATTCAAAATTCTAAAGGAGGTGGTCTGGCATCAGGCTTTTCATCATCCAACCAAATTATGGGTGTGCGCAAGACTACGGACTTTTTGGAAAAAGCAACCTGGACTCTGGCAGCTGTCATGGTAGTCTTCAGTATTGTTTCTGCTTACACTATTCCTTCTTCCACAGGCAAGGGCGGTGATGTGATTCTGGAACAGGCGCAACAAGAAGAAAAAACTAATCCTTATAACATGCCCGTAGGTACAGAAGCTCCGCAATCGGAGGCCCCTGCAGCTACAACTCCGGCTGAAACTCCTGCTCCTGCAGCAGAAGCCCCTGCAGCAGAATAAGATAAGGATATTGCGGATGACTCCCGCTTGGAAAAATAAGAGAAAGGTTGATACTGAAAAGGTGTCAGCCTTTTTTCGTTTTGATGAAGTATTTATTTACCTTTGTCAGCAATTTATGCAATCTGATTAATAAATTGAAATCCAAATAGTACAATGACAGAACAACTCAAACTTAAATTGAATGATTCCAAGGCTACCCGTTGGGGGGCATTGGTGATTGTTGCCTTCACGATGATGGCAGCTTATTATGTAAACGACGTGGTAGCACCGTTGAAGACAATGTTGGAAACGGACTTGGCTTGGTCGAGTACCGATTTCGGATTCTTTACCGGTGGTTATAGTTTTCTGAATGTTTTTTTCCTGATGTTGATTTGGGGAGGATTAATCCTCGACCGCTTTGGTATCCGTTTCACCGGAAAGCTGGCAACTATCCTGATGGTAGGTGGTACAGCACTTGAATACTATGCAATGACGGGACTTGCCGGTGCCGACGCGACTTTATTCGGAATCAATGAAATATTTGGCTATAAAACGGGTGTGTTTGTTGCTTTTGCCGGTTATTCCATTTTTGGAGTAGGAGCGGAGGTCGCCGGTATTACAGTTTCCAAAATCATAGCCAAGTGGTTTAAGGGGAAAGAGCTTGCCACGGCTATGGGGGTACAAGTCGCTTTAGCACGTATCGGTTCGCAAGCCGGTTATGCCGTAGCCATTCCTTTGGCCCGCGCTTTCGGTATTTCCACACCGGTGTTGTTGGGTTTGGTTCTGTTGTTGGGCGGTATGATTGCTTTCTTCGTCTTTGCAGTGATGGACAAGAAGCTGGACAAACAGATGGAAGCTGCTGCCATTGCTGCCGGTACGGAAGATGAGGAAGAGAAGTTCTCTTTTAAGGATGTGAAGAATATTCTGGTCAATCCCGGTTTCTGGCTGATAGCATTGCTGTGTGTATTGTTCTACTCTTGTGTATTCCCATTCCAGAAGTTTGCTTCCGAGTTGATGATTATCAAATACGGTATCAATGAGAATGTGGCCGGTACATTTGCCGGACTTCCGGCATTGGGAGCGCTGATTCTGACTCCGGTCTTTGGTGGTTTCATTGACAAGCGGGGCAAGTCCGCATCTATCATGCTGCTGGGCTCGGCCATGCTGATATGTGTGCATTTCATTTATGCTATTCCCGATATAAACTATTGGCTGGTAGCTATTGTGCTGATGATAATTTTGGGTATCGCTTTCTCGCTGGTACCTTCTGCCATGTGGCCGGCTGTGGCCAAGATATTCCCGGTAAGCCAGTTGGGTACGGCATACGCATTGATTTTCTTTATCCAGAATATCGGTCTTTGGGGTATTCCTACATTGATAGGGTGGGTGCTTGATGCCTATTGTATATCCGGCAAGAAACCAGATGGAACGAATATGTATGACTATACGGTGCCTATGTGCATTTTTACCGGTATTGCCTGCTTGTCCCTTATAGTGGCTCTACTGCTGAAGAAGGCAGACAAGAAGTATGGTTATAAGCTGGAAGAGCCTAATATTCAGAAATAATAGGAAAAGCGGATACCGTATGATGGAAATACCCGAAGGAAAAGTAAGTCTGTTGGACGCTGTTCCGGTCCGCTGTGGACATATAACAACCGAATGGGAAGGTGAGTGCGCCGTACTCGCCTACCCACGGTTTAAATACGAATGGATGCGTCGTTTTTTATTGCCGAAGGGGATGTCTCCTGACATCCATGTGAGGCTGGAAGAACACGGTACAGCTGTCTGGAATCTGATAGATGGACATCGTACCGTGCGCGAAATCATCTCTCTACTTGCCAGGCACTTTGGGGAGGAAGAGAATTATATTCCCCGGGTCACCGCCTACGTAATGCAGTTGCGTAAGGATGGATTTATCCAGTTGACAATCCGGAATTAGAATTCCTTTATTCCCTATCCACTTTTATCAATCCTCCCGTTGCCGTATCAAACAGCACTTTGATGGTAGAATTCTTGTTGAACAGTACCGGTGCGAGGTATTCTACGGTGCCGAATTGGGTAATGGGAAGTTGGTCGTCAAACAATTTCTTATTGTTATACATCAATGTCACTTGTGCCTTGCCCGGAAGGTTATAGGCTACACCGTCCACTTTCTTTTTGCCTTCCTCGGTGGCAGATACATCGGGACTTTTGAGGTCGGTGACGCTGATATAATACGGTTCACCGGCAAGGTCATTATTGGCCACCACTCCCAGCTTTCGGGAAAAACGGAAAGCCACCTCATCTTTCATCTCTTTAGGCGTCAGCCGGATGGTGAATGTCTTGGGTTCTTTCTTTATTTTGCCCGAGAACATTTCCGTCATAGCCGTTTCCTGCTGGTTCAGATTGTCAAGCATCAGCTTGAGTTGGGCGCCGTCCTTGGGCATATTGTCTGCTTCGCCGCGCAGGAGGGCATTCTTGCTTTCGCGGATGCTGTATATTTCCTTAGCCACCAGCTCGGCCATCTTGGCACTGGAGTTGGACATCAGTATTTCTTCCGTCAGAAAACTGCGTGGGTCAATGCTGCTTTCGGTGGCTTTGGCTTCGGGCGTCTTGGCAGCAGGCTTACCGCTGAACGGAATGTTGATGGAGCGGACAATTCCGTCTTCGGTAAGCTCCATAAGGGGTGCTACGGTCTTGTCTTTCATCTTCACGAAATAGACGTTGTCCTTATCCGGTACACCGGCTATGCGGGTTTCTATCTTATCCAGTGTCCAGAACTCCTCGGGTTCGGCAGACACGTTGTTGAGACGCAGATAGCGGTCGGCATATCTGCAAAATTCTCCGGGAGTGTAGGTATGCTTGGTGGCTTGCAATACGATTTCTATTTCTGTTTTGGGTAACATATAGGTCACTCCGTAGTCTTTGCCACGCATCACACCGGTGGTTACGTCTGTTTGCGCCAGGGCAGTGGTAGACAAGAACAGAGCTGAGAGCATCAATATATTCTTCTTCATAATGTACATTCGTTTAGACTGATTTAGCTAAGGGACAAAGTTAATGAAGTTATCTTTGCTAAATATTGCTTTATAAATTATTAACAGAGCTGACGAACTGTACGCAAACCGGCATGTCGACTACAATGTCTTGATGAGTATCTTCCAAGAGTCCGGTAACTTCGTTTCGTTTGTATACCTGAATGACATTGCTGTCGCGGCAGGCGGCAAGCAAGTATTTACCGTTGGGCGTGATGTTGAAGTTGCGGGGATGGATGCCGGTGGGCTGATAACCTACCTTTGCCAAGGTCCCATTTTCGGGATTCACGGCAAAGATGGCGATGCCGTCTTCTTTCAGACGGTTGCTGGCGTAGAGGTATTTCCCATCCGGACTGAGGTGGATGTCTGCACTTCCACGGGCGGCTACGGTGTCGGCTGTGATAGTCTGTATCTGTTCCAGGCAGCCGTCGTCGTAACTGAAGGCAATGACCTTACCGGACAGTTCGGTGATGAGATAGGCAAACTTCCCGTTAGGGCTGAATGTCAGATGGCGCGGGCCGGAATCTGCCTCAATGCCAACGGCTTCCAGAGAAGCATGAGGAATAGGGTTGTCGGGGTGCATCACAAAGCGCAGGATGCGGTCGGCACTGAAGTCGGTGGCGAAGATATACTTTCCGTCCGGTGAAAAGACCGTGCAATGGATGTGGGGAGTGGCTTGCCGTATGGCGTCGGGACCGGTGGCAGAGCCTTGAAAGAGCGTGTCTGCAGGAGCCAAAGTGCCGTCTTTCTGTAAAGGAAAGACGGACATGGTTCCACCGCTGTAGTTGGCAGTCAACACTTCCCGGCCATTGGTGGCCACGTAGCAGGGGTCGGCGCCGAAGGTGGGAACGGTGTTCAGCAGGCGCAGTTCTCCCGTTTCCCGGTCGAAGGCAAGGGAGCTGAGGGCTGCTGTGCTGTCGTTCATTTCACTGACGGCATAGACAAATTCGCCATCTTCCGAGGGGACGAGGTAGGAGGGATTGGGCAATGCCGCTGAACTGAGCGGAACGGCTGTTCCCGTCTCCTGATTAAAGCGGAAGGTATAGATACCCTTGCTTGAGCCATTCGTGTAAGTACCTATTAGCATGGCGAGTTCGTCCTGGTCACCGTTAGTGCCCTTTGGAGAAGAGCCACATGCTGTCAAACCTAATCCGAGCATACAGAAAAGAAGTGTTTTCATTAATTTAATGTGTTAATGTGCCAATATGCTAATGTGCTAATTGGCTGCGCTGTATATGCTGCATGGTCATTGGTACATTAGCATATTGGCACATTAGCACATTAAAATTTAACTTCGGCAATACTGACGCGGTCATCGTTCAGCACGATGCGGAGGTCGCTGGCGGTAGTGCCTTTGAACGGATAGGAAATCAGTTTGCCGTATTCGCTGACGGTGCCCGAATATACGGTGAGGAACTGTCCGCCACCGCCCGAGAGCTGGATTTCGAAGGTTGCCGGCAGGTTGTTGTCACGTGTAAAGGCAATGGCAACTTTATCTACCTTGGCTCCGTTCTTCAAGGCAAAGGTAATATAATCTCCCTTATTTCCTTGCCATGCGGTATTGATTTTTTCGTCGAGCACGTTTTCGGCATCCTCTGGGTTGGTGCTGGCACTCACACGCTTTGCTGGTTTTTGGGCTTCAATGGCTTTGGCACGGGTCTGGTAGTCTTCTACGGTCAGCGTTCCGTTCAGGCGGATGTCTTCGGAAGAGGCGCCGGCCATGAGCACGAAGTCGCCGGGTTCCACCACCCATTTCATGTCGGTGTCCAGAAGCTCCAGGTGCTTGCGGTCGATGGTGAAGGACAGCTCCTGGGCTTCGCCCGGTTCGAGGTGGATGCGCTGGAAGCCTGCAAGATTCTTTTCGTAGGTGGTGATGCTGCTCAGTACGTCGCGGATATAGAGCTGCACTACTTCATCTCCGGCACGTTTGCCGGTGTTGGTCACCTTCAGGTGGACGGTGGCAGACTCGTTCGGGGTGATGACTCGGGGAGTGATGTCGAGGTCGGAGTACTCGAAGGTGGTGTAGCTTAAGCCGTAACCGAAGGGGTACAGTGCTCCGTTGATGCGTGACATGTTGCCCGTGGGCCCCGGATTCTTACCGCCGTCTATCTGTGAAGAAGGCTTGCAGGGGAAGTTGAAGGGGATTTGCCCTACGGTCTTGGGGAAGGTCACTGTCAGCTTTCCACCGGGGTTGTAGTCGCCGAAGAGGATGTCGGCCAGGGCCGTTCCGCCTTTGGAGCCGGGATACCAGGCTTCGAGGATAGCGGGGACGAACTTGTCTGCCCAGTTGATGGAGAGCGGGCGTCCGTTGATGAGTATCAGTACGACGGGCTTGCCCGTGGCTTGTATGGCTTGAAGCAGTTGCAACTGCCGGCCGGGCAGGTCGAGGCTGGTGCGCGATTTGTTTTCGCCGCAGGTGCGTTGTCCGCCGCCCAATACTACGACGGCAACATCAGCTTGGCGGGCATTTTCTACGGCTTTGTCTATCTCGGCTTGCTCGTCGTCGGTCAGAGGATAGTCTATGATTTCACTTTCGGGCCAGTGGGCATCCACTAGGTCGCAGCCTTTGGTGTAGAGCACCTCTGCCTTGCCTTTTGTCTTTTCTTGAATGCCTTCCAGTACAGTGGTCACCTCTACGGCAAGTGGGCCGTAATGGGTCAGCGCGTAGCCTTCTTCATTGGCATTGGGACCACAGACGGCAATCTTCTTGGTGGAGTTGATGTCTAAGGGCAACAGCTCATCGGCATTCTTCAGCAGAACGACGGACTCGTGGGATGCCTGCAAGGCGATGGCTTCGTTCTCTTCTTTTTCCACTTCACGGTCGGCACCGGCAAGGTCTGTCTGGTAGGGGGCATCGAACAGACCGATGAGGAACTTTACCCGGAGGATGTCGCGCACACGGTCGTTAATGACTTCTTCGCTCAGTCCGCCTTCCTTCACTAGTTCGCGGAGGGGAAGGACGAAGGAGTCGGGCGAGCGGAAGGTGCAGCGTACGTTCAGCCCGGCTTCCACGCTTTGGCGAACGGCTTCTTTCATGTCTTTGGCGGTGCCGTGCTTGGTGTAGAGGTATTCTACGGCGTCACTGTCGGATACGACGTAGCCACGGAATCCCATTTCGCCACGCAGGCGGGTGGTGAGCCAGTAGTAGCTGCCCTGCACGGGGATGCCGTCGTAATCGTTGTACGAACTCATTACGCCCAGCATGCCAGCTTCCCGGATGACGCGTTTGAAGGGGTAGATGTGTATATTTTCCACTTCGCGCGGCGACATTTGCGGGTCCACGCGTGCCATGCCTTCGCGGGCGCCTTTGTTGTTACTGTAAGCGGCAAAGTGCTTGCCGGTGGCGGCCACTTGGTGGTTGTGCTGCAAGCCGCGCACCATTTCGATGCCCAGTTCGGCTACGAGGTAGGGAGATTCGCCGTAAACTTCTTCGTAGCGTCCCCAGCGCTGGTCGCGTCCTACGTCGAGGATGGGGGCGTAGACGTTGGTGTAGCCCAGCATGCGGGCTTCGCGTCCGGTGATGAGTCCTACTTGGCGAATCAGTTCACGGTTCCAGGTATGTCCCAGTCCCAGTTGGGTGGGGAAGTTGGTGGCGCGGTAGCTTTCCACGCCGCGTATGCCTTCGTTGGTAAAGTCTACGGGGATGCCGAGACGGGTATCTTCCACAAAGAACCGTTGCACCTCGTTCAGTGCCCAGGCGTGGCGCGAGGCGGGCCAGACGTAGGCATTGTCCGAGGGAGGCAGCCCCCATTGCTGGAAGCCGTTCAGGTGTTCGTCGATGGCGCCGATACCGTCTTTCCAGAGCAGCTCTTTCCATTCGGGGGTGGGGAGGTCGTCTTTCAGTACGCGTTTGTAGCCGTAGAGGGTGACCATTTGGCAGGTCTTTTCGTCCAGCGTCATCTGTTGCAGCAGGTTTTCGATGCGTGCTTCGAGCGGGGCGGAGGGGTCTTCGTACACGTCTTTCACTCCGTTTTTGTTGAAGTCTATCCAACCTTTGCGGTACATTTCACTTTTCACCGGCTTGTAGGTTGCCGGTGTTTTGGCAGGCTTTTGTGCGCAGAGCAGTGTGCTTCCTCCAAGCAGCAGGGTTAGGGCAATAAGGTTCTTCATGATATGTTCTAAAAATCTCTTGGTTATTATTGTTTCTTTTGTTGACAAAAATACGGCTAATGTGTGAAATAAAGGGATAAAATAGTCCGAAGTATCGGCTTTTATTGTCCGAAGGGTCTTCCTCTTACTAAAAATATCCTCCAAGACGCTACCGGGGAATTCAAATCATTATTAGACGAAACATATCATTCACTTTTAAAAAGAAAGAACACTATAATAACCTGAAAAGTAGATGCAATCGCGGTGTATACAAGTATTACGGCTACATCTGTTAAACGAGGGTGTATTTATATAATAGGAATCTGTTGGCGGAATTGTTGCTTGTACGGAAGAACTTTCTTTTCAACCTTGGGATGTCTAAACCCAACCTTGGTTTAGACATCCCAAGGTTGGGTATGGAAAAGCCAAAGTTTGGGATAGATTGCTTCCTTAATTCTTTCCGGTTTTTCAGTTAACTTCAGAGACTTTTTCCGTTAACTTCCCATCTCTTTTGTGCAAATATCCATTACAGAAGATAGATATTCCCTCTTGCAGGGGGTAATTCCGTCAACGGATACTGGCTTTGGTAGCTGTTTGAACATTGATGACAATGGGGTGCACATATTCTATGTATGGAAGATTATTGTTTTTATCACGAAAAGTCAGTATTAGCTAATATTTGTAAATATATGGTGATTGCTAATAAAAGAATATGTATCTTTGGGCCAAAGAAAGCGGTAGAGGATGAAAAATAAAGTAGCATTTATCCCTTTTTCACCCTCCCTACTTAGCAATGAGTTACGCAATCTTTTAAATTTCAGACCGTTACAAAGTCATGGGGTTGACTGGATTTGACAGCGGGCAGAAATGGTAAGTAAG
>ENA-OPSK01000278-OPSK01000278.1-human-gut-metagenome-genome-assembly--contig:-NODE-278-length-47738-cov-4.991087_pt1 | contig 47738 bp, 62 predicted proteins | sample MGYA00241807_ERZ501905 | MGnify/ENA primary metagenome ERZ501905 (study PRJEB25962, sample SAMEA2042111) | human gut metagenome | biome: human gut; feature: human-associated habitat; material: faeces...
GATGAAGAAGGTGCGCTTGACCGCATCAATGTGACGGTGGACGGCAAGGATCAGGAGATTGACTGCCTGGCACTGGTAGCGACCGATGTCTCCCTGATTCCGGTTTTTGAGGAATCTCAGGTATATGAGGTAGATGGAAAGGCAGCTGCCTTGGTTGTCAGCAACAATGCGGAACAGCTAAACAAAGATAGCGGCGAGCTGATCGATGGTCTTTATGCAGCAGGTCCGATCCTGTCAGCGGCGGTAGACGGTGAAGGCGTGCTCTCCGGCAATGAGCTGACCGAGGCGGTTGTGTTTGGTTCGACTGCAGGAACAGAAGCAGCGGTTTATGTTTCGGATAACCAGTAAAAGCTAAAATGATTCACATATAATGTCATTTCTAAAAAAGTAGATGATGCAGACGAAATAAAATAGAAACCTTTAAGAAGAAGGTTCAAGCAAGAAGCGGGTAAAAGCGAAAAAACTTTTACCCGCTTTTAGTATTTTACAGAAAACAGCACGGAACTGATTTGCAAAAATAAAATTGTTTTTATTGTGGAGACAATACCTAAAAAGTAAGTCATAACTAACTCTGTATCACTGAATTATTATAACTTATTCGTGATTCGATATATTTGTTTATAATAATCTGGCTTTTTGATACTATATAGTCAAACCTCATGAGGAACACGAGAAATAAAAAACCATTACATAAGGGGGTATTACATGGTGGAGAAAACTAAAAATGGGGCGGAGAAAAAAGGAACTCCGTTGTACGTGAAAATATTCATTGCATTGTTTGCAGGTATCGCGTTTGGTTACGTCTTAAATTTTATGGGCGGCGTGGAGAATGAGATCATTAACGGATATGTACTTCCGTTCTTCCAGTTCATTGGAGATTTGTTTATCAAGTTGATCAAGATGATTGTCGTCCCGCTGGTGTTCTTCTGTATCATCGACGCGGCACTTTCGCTGGGCGATATCAAGAAACTTCGAAGCATCGGCGTTAAAACCATCATCTGGTTTTTAGCAACTGGCGGTATTTCAGCAACCATCGGTCTGATACTTGCCAATATCATCAAACCGGGACGTGGCTTGCAGCTGGGAACGGCAGAGACAGCAATGGAGGTGAAAGAACTTCCGGGTATCTACCAGACACTGCTCGACTTAATTCCGTCCAACCCATTTCAGGCACTGACAAGCGGCGAGATGATGCAGATTATCGTCTTTTCCCTGTTTCTTGGATTTGCCATCATCAGCATTGGCAAGGAAGCACAGCAGTTATGTGACATCATCAGCCTTTGTTCACGGACGATGTTTAAGGTTATCGACATGATTCTTGGAATCATCCCTTACGGCGTATTCAGTTTGATGACTGTAGCACTTGCAAAATATGGCGTTGCCATCTTCGGACCGGTTCTGAAATTCATCTTAACTGATTATCTTGCCTGCATTATCATGAGTACTGTTGGATACAGCATTTTCCTTATCGTGATTGGAAAGGTAAATCCGATGAAGTTCTGGCGCAAAGCGTTTGAACCTTGGATGATCGCATTTAGTACCTGTACTTCTTCAGCAGCTCTTCCGGTATCAATGGAAGTAGCACCGAAGAAGATGGGCGTTCCGAGAGATATTGCGAGTTTCGTACTTCCACTTGGATGTACCGCTCAGATGAACGGAACGTGTGCATACTTTGGTATCGTTGTTCTCTTTGCCGCACAGCTGTACGGCGTAGAGTTAAGTATTCAGCAGCAGATTATGCTGGTTGTACAGGCAACCTTCTTAAGCGTTGGCTGTGCAGCAACTCCGCAGATTGGTCTGGTTATCAGCTTAACCCTGATGACGCAGATGGGACTTCCGCTGGATGCATACGCACTGGTAGCTGGAATCTATCGTATTATCGACCAGATTCACACATCTACTAACTCTGTAGGCGACCTGGTAGCGTCTGTCTGCATTTCTCAGATGGAGGGTGAACTGGATCACGAGATTTTCAATCAGGAAGAAGCCAAAAAGGCAGCTTGAGTTTTAGAAAGAGACATCCCGGATTCGTATGAAATGTGGAATATATCTGGGCAGTAGTTATGTATGAAACCCGGAAAGCGGGGAAACGACAAATTTGTGCAGAACGTGAATCAAAGATGGAATATGGAACACCCGGTTCTGAAAAGTCCACGTTTTCCGGATAAAAAGGAAAAAAACAGAAATAATTCCCACTTGCAAAGGTGCAAAAATTTAAGGGAACCAGGCAAAACAAGAAAAGGAGATTAAAACTATGAGTGATAACAGAATTATCGAATGTATGGAACGTGCACAGTATCTTCTTGGCAACCTGATGGCTGTTAAACCGGGCGAGGAAGTTTTGATTGTCGTTGACCCTCAAACCGACGAGAGAATGACCCAGGCGATGGCAGCAGCCGCTTTAAACTGCGGCGCTGAGTACGGCGTATACATGATGCCGATTCGTGGAAAAGACAAAGCAACCATCTTCCCGAAATCCCTGGAACTTGGCATGGATGCCTGCGATGTATTTGTCGGCATGACTACTGCATCCGGTGCAGCTATCTACAATAACCACCTGAAAGAGCTCATCAACCAGAAGAAACTTCGCGAGGTTTCTATCTGCTTAAGAAATATCGACAACTTCACACGCGGCGGTGCTCTGGCAGACTATGAAGCAGTTTATGCAGACGGCGAGAAGCTGCAGGCGATCTGGAGAGGTCATAAGATGGCTCACATCACCACACCGGCTGGTACCGACCTGTACATGGAAATGAATCAGATGGAGCCGATCATTGAGTGTGGTATCGCGAGAAATCCGGGTGATGCAATGGCATGGTCTGACGGCGAGGTTTCCTTAGGACCGGTGATCGACACAACCCATGGCAAACTGGTAATTGATGGACCTATCTGCTACTATGGATGCCCGACCACACCGGTTGAGTTAAGAATCGAAAAAGGACGTATCGTAGAGGTAGTTGGCGGCGATCCGAAGATTTGTAAAGAAATCCGCCGTCAGATCTCAGAAGTTAAAGATTCCGACAACATCGCAGAGATCGGACTTGGACTTAACCCAGCTTGTATGTTCAACGGAGACTTCGAGGAAGAGAAGAAGGCAAGAGGAACCTGCCACATCGCAATGGGCAACGGATTCTACTATGGACAGCCTGCACGTTCGACCGTACATATCGACATGGTACAGTACAATCCGACCGTTATCTTCGACGAGGGAACACCAGAAGAAGTTCTGATCGTAAAAGACGGCAAGGTTGTTTGTTTGGGCGACAAATAAAACTATTGCATCCAACTAGACAGTTCACCCCAATTATAACCATATAAATATACCTTACTGTTTTGTATGACGCCAGGAATCCCCGTTCAGTCAGTGTATCGGCTGAACGGGGATTCTTGGTATTTTTAAGTCTGATTTGGATGTGAAGCACCGCCTCCCGAGCAAGAAAAACAGGTGACATTGAGCCGGTATGGAACTGCGGCTGGATGGCAAGCAAGCCGATGCAGGCGATTATCGTCCTGCTGTACGGCAGTACCGTATTCTACGCAATTTTCAGCGCACTGGGAATGCTTCCAGCAGGATGGTAAACCCCTTATCACGAAATATTTATAACATATTCGCAAATGAGTATATTTGTTTATAAGTGTGTGCGGGTTTGATAGTATATAGTCAAACCTCATGAGGAACAGAAAAAACTAAATAAACAGCTATGAAACAGAGAACAATGACAGGCAGATAGCTTAAATCGGCTGGATGCAGAAACTGTCAAATAATAAAAAAAGCGAGGAGAATGAACTATGAGTGATAACAGAATTATCGAATGTATGGAACGTGCGCAGTATCTTCTTGGCAACCTGATGGCTGTTAAACCGGGCGAGGAAGTTTTGATTGTCGTTGACCCTCAAACCGACGAGAGAATGACCCAGGCGATGGCAGCAGCCGCTTTAAACTGCGGCGCTGAGTACGGCGTATACATGATGCCGATTCGTGGAAAAGACAAAGCAACCATCTTCCCGAAATCCCTGGAACTTGGCATGGATGCCTGCGATGTATTTGTCGGCATGACTACTGCATCCGGTGCAGCTATCTACAATAACCACCTGAAAGAGCTCATCAACCAGAAGAAACTTCGCGAGGTTTCTATCTGCTTAAGAAATATCGACAACTTCACACGCGGCGGTGCTCTGGCAGACTATGAAGCAGTTTATGCAGACGGCGAGAAGCTGCAGGCGATCTGGAGAGGTCATAAGATGGCTCACATCACCACACCGGCTGGTACCGACCTGTACATGGAAATGAATCAGATGGAGCCGATCATTGAGTGTGGTATCGCGAGAAATCCGGGTGATGCAATGGCATGGTCTGACGGCGAGGTTTCCTTAGGACCGGTGATCGACACAACCCATGGCAAACTGGTAATTGATGGACCTATCTGCTACTATGGATGCCCGACCACACCGGTTGAGTTAAGAATCGAAAAAGGACGTATCGTAGAGGTAGTTGGCGGCGATCCGAAGATTTGTAAAGAAATCCGCCGTCAGATCTCAGAAGTTAAAGATTCCGACAACATCGCAGAGATCGGACTTGGACTTAACCCAGCTTGTATGTTCAACGGAGACTTCGAGGAAGAGAAGAAGGCAAGAGGAACCTGCCACATCGCAATGGGCAACGGATTCTACTATGGACAGCCTGCACGTTCGACCGTACATATCGACATGGTACAGTACAATCCGACCGTTATTTTCGACGAGGGAACACCGGAAGAGGTTCTGATCGTAAAAGACGGCAAGGTTGTATGCCTGGGTGATAAATAATATGGCTGCATATTAAGAAATATCAAGAACGAATTGTCAATGAAAGACTGCATGAATTGCGGCTGCGATTTCCCCTTGAGCAGCCGCAATATAAAACATCAGGAATTTGTAAAAGCTTAGGAATTGAATAAACCTCCATATTAAAAATGGAAGCTGTGGACGCAGGTTAGCTGCCTTAGATGTGTAGAGCGCAGGCGTTCGCAGCTTCTTTTGAGTGCTGATTCACGCACCTGGAAGTTTTGTAAAATAAGCTGGATTCTGCCTGAAAACGGACGGAAAATACAGTTTATTTGTTTACAGATATAGAAATCTTATGATAAAATAATAACAATAAAAAATAACTGTTAGATATGGCGGTTATATTCGTTTATAGCAGATTTTAGCATAGAGATATGGGAAAGTGGATCAGCCATATTTAAGTGTAGAGCCATGGCAAAATTCGTTATGGGTCATGTGTGCAAGAACCGTAACATCATTTAAGCAAAGCAGGATGGAAAATGGACAGGGGGAATTGACAAATGCTGAATGAAATGAAGTATGTGTATGAGGTTTACAAAGAAAAGAGTTTTTCCAAAGCGGCGAAGAAGCTTTTTATCAGCCAGCCAGCACTCAGCAACATGGTGCGGAAGGCAGAGAAAGAGATGGGAGCGCCGATTTTTGATCGCAGTACGATTCCGCTGACGGTGACGAAGGAGGGCGCGTATTACATCCGTACCGTTGAAAAGATTCTTTTTCTGGAACGGAATCTGGAACGGTATTTTCAAGATATTGCGGGGCTTCAGGGCGGCACGCTGGCGCTCGGCGGTGCATCTTATTTCTGCTCGTTTGTGTATCCGGATCTGATTGCCCGTTTTCAGACAAAATATCCGCAGGTTACAATTGACCTAACAGAAGGAAATACGCGGGAGCTGAAAGCGGGGTTGGAAAATGAGTCGCTGGATCTGGTGTTGGAGACGGCGATGGAGAAGGACGATACTTCGATCAAACGGTATTTATTCCGGAAGGAACATCTGATTCTGGCAGTTCCGGAAAGTTTTCCGGTTAACCGGAAGCTGCAGCCATACCGACTGTCCAGGCAGGAGATTCTGTCCAAGTCCTTTTTAAAACCGGAGGTGGAGGCGGTTCCGTTAAAGGAATTTAAGGATGTGCCGTTTATCACGATGAAACCGGGCAATGATATGTATAAACGAGGCGCGAAAATGTGCCGCAACAGCGGTTTTACGATGAAAACTGTGATGATGGTGGATCAGGTGCTGACTTCTTTAAATATCGTCTCCAATGGGGTTGGAGCGATGTTTGTGCGTTCTGATATTGTACAGTGGCGTCCGGAGGACCCGAGGCTGGTCTATTATAAGCTGGACGACCCGCTGTCTGAGCGGGAGATCACATTTTCGGTCAAGCGGGGGCGTTATGTGACGGCGGCGATGCGTGAGTTTATGCGTCTGGCAGGCATCCGGTCGGATGATCCGGACGCCGATCCGGCTGCCGGGAGGCAAAAGGAGTAACGGCAATTTCCGAAGACAGGGACTGAATGCGGCGTAAATTCCGAAATGCGGTTGCAAAATCAGTTAATCGTGTAAATTTTATATAATTTTACGTCGATTTAGACTTTACCAGCAGTCTAAAGTATGATAAACTATAACAATGAGGGTAAATGAGTTGCCGATTAAAGGCGGAAGAATTTCTATTCTGGAGAATTCGCGGGATGCTATGAGAGACAGGAGCAAAGGTGGATTTTATGAAGGAGACAAAGGGGATTTATTTATCCAAGACGATGAGGAATAGGAGGAATGGCGGGCAGGAACATGGAAATCACAGTTGCGAAGACGGCTGGCTTCTGCTTTGGCGTGAAGCGGGCAGTCGAGAAGGTATATGATCAGATAGCGACGGGGAAGAAGCCGATCTATACCTACGGTCCCATCATCCACAATGAAGAGGTGGTGCGGGATCTGGAAGAGAAGGGCGTACAGGTCATCAATTCGAAGGAGGAACTGGAAGCCCTGAAAGAAGGCGTGGTCGTCATCCGTTCCCACGGCGTAGGCAGGGAGATCTATGAACTTCTGGAACGCCAGGGACTGGAGCTTGTGGACGCGACCTGTCCATTTGTCAAAAAGATCCACAAGATTGTCCGGGAACAGTGCGAAGCCGGACGCCGCGTGATTATCGTGGGAAATGAGCACCACCCGGAGGTCGAGGGTATCAAGGGCTGGGGAAATGAGTATACTCTGGCAGTCGAGTCACTGGAGGAATTTGAAAATCTGGCACTCAGACCGGATGAAAAGCTCTGTATCGTGGCGCAGACGACATTTAACTACAATAAATTTCAAGATTTAGTTGAAAAAATTTCAAAAACGTATTATGATATACTTGTTTTAAATACGATTTGCAATGCAACACAGGAGAGACAGGTTGAGGCGAGGCAGATAGCTTCACAGGTGGATGTTATGATTGTTATCGGAGGACGAAACAGTTCTAACACACAAAAGTTGTATGAGATTTGCCGCAGGGAATGTAAACACACTTACTACATTCAGACACTGGAAGATTTCAAGCCTGAGATAACAGGTACTGTGCGCAGCGTAGGTATTACAGCCGGGGCATCGACCCCAAATCAAATTATCGAGGAGGTTCATACTAATGTCAGAATTAAGTTTTGAACAAATGTTTGAAGAATCATCATTCAAGAGATTACGTACAGGAGAGGCTGTTACCGGTCAGGTTATCGGTGTCAAGGAAGACGAAATCATTCTCAGCATCGCTGGAAGCAAATCCGAAGGCATCATCACAAGAAGCGAATTCACCAATGAGCCGGGCGTAGATCTTAGAACCAAAGTTCAGGTCGGCGACGAACTGGAAGCAAAAGTTCTGAAAGTAAACGACGGAGAGGGCATGGCTGCTTTATCTTACAAGAGACTGGCTGCTGATAAGGGTCTGAAACGTCTGAAAGAAGCTTTCGAGAACAAGGAAGTTCTGAAAGAGAAAGTTACACAGGTTATGGAGAAAGGCCTCGTAGTAGAGGTTGAGGGAACCCGTGTATTCATTCCGGCAAGCATGGTTTCTGATACTTATGATAAAGACTTATCCAAGTACGCAGGTCAGGAGATCGAATTCGTAGTTACCGAGTTCAATCCGAGCGGCAGAAGAAGTCGTATCATCGGCGACCGCAAGCAGATCCTGCTTGAGAAGAAAGCTGCTATGCAGAAAGAATTATTCGAGAAGATCGCTGTTGGTCAGACCGTAGAGGGTGTTGTTAAGAATGTAACTGATTTCGGTGCATTCATCGACCTGGGCGGCGCTGACGGTCTGCTTCACATCTCTGAGATGTCCTGGGGCAGAGTTGAGAACCCGAAGAAGGTTTTCAAAGTAGGCGATAAAGTAAAAGCTCTGATCAAAGATATCAACGGCGAGAAGATCGCTCTGAGCTTAAAGTTCCCGGAGAGCAATCCGTGGGCAAACGCAGCTGAGAAATATGCTGTAGGCAACGTAGTAGAAGGCAAGGTAGCACGTATGACTGATTTCGGCGCATTCGTTGAGCTGGAGCCAGGTGTAGATGCACTTCTTCACGTGTCCCAGATTTCCAGAGAGCATGTTGACAAACCATCCGACGTACTGAGCGTAGGACAGGTTATCACTGCTAAGGTAGTTGATTTCAACGAGGCAGACCGCAAGATCAGCCTGAGCATGAAAGCTCTTGAGAATCAGGAAGCAGAAGAAAACTAATCAAACGGTTGACGCCAGTTTCTCATCGGACAGATAGTGCGTCAGACGGAGGATGAAAGAATCATCAGGCTGTCACTTCCACAGGAAGAATGTGGAGGTGGCAGCCGTTTTTGCGATGGCGTGGGGCATGGTATTCTTGACCGGAACGCAGTTGGGTATTTCTGGGATTGGAAGAAAGAGCTGGCTGTTTCTGGTGCTGTAGAAAGCTATTTGGTGATTTTATTAAGATAAAAATGAAAACAGGCAGTATGGCGTATGTGATGGGACATGAGCTGTACGGTCTGTTTTTTGCGTGGTGAGGAGCGGAATACGGCGTGGTGAAGGGGGTGGGAGCAGAAAGATGGATTGGAGTGAGTCATAAGGATATTTGGAAAAATATTGACAAAGAAGGCACACTGATATATAATTCAGATACAATATTATATAATGTATAATATTAAACAAGAAAAAATATTATATTTTAAATCAGTGAATCTTAGGAGGGATAAGATGGTTTTTAATACAGGAGCTGCGCTTCTGGATGCGATCGTCCTTTCAGTTGTATCAAAATCTGCAGAAGGAACATATGGGTATAAGATTACGCAGGATGTCCGTCAGGCGATCGAAATATCGGAGTCCACGCTTTATCCGGTGTTGCGGCGGCTTCAGAAGATGACTGCCTGGAAACATAAGACCGGGCGATCGACGGCAGAAACCGACGGTATTACAAAATAACGGAGGCGGGACGGATTCAGCTGAATCTTTACCGGGGTGAGTGGAACGTGTATGCAGGAAAAATTTCAGAGATACTGAAAGAGGGATAAGGAGAGGCAGATCATGAAAAAAGAAGTATTTTTAGAGAGACTGGAAGCGCTCTTGCAGGATATTCCGGAAGAAGAAAAACGGGATGCGATTGACTATTACCGCGATTATCTGGAGGAAGCGGGACCGGAGAAGGAAGAAGAGGTACTTGCAGAATTTCAGAGTCCGGAGCATATTGCCGAGGTAATCCGGACGGAGCTGCAGAGTGAATGGAGTGGCGGCGAATTTACAGACCGGGGATACAATGACAGCCGGTTTGAAGAAAAGCGGACGACTTTATCCAGAAGCGGTGGGGCAGAACAGGGAGAACGAGAAAAAGAAGCAGGATTTCAGGCTGGAACCGAGGATGACCCATTCCGGGGATTTCGGGATGAGGAAACGGGAGAAAATGCGGCATTCAATGAGAATCAAAGAAGCCGTCTGAGCGAGATGCTGCATTGCTTAAAAGAAAAAATAACCGGTTCCAAGATTGGAATGGTTGTGGCAGTTCTGGTAGTGCTTCCGTTTATCTTTAAGCTGGTGACGGGAACCGTGGGAGGTTTTTTTGGGCTGGCGGTCGCACTGGCAGCGATACTTGTGGTGCTGGGACTGATGACGGTGCTGGTATTTGTTGGCGGAATTATGCTGTTCGTTCTGGGTGCAGCGAGTCTGTTTGAACATTTTGCGATGGGACTGATGTTCATCGGATTGGGTATTGCGGCAGAGGGCAGCTGTCTGCTTCTGATATGTGGTTGTGTCCTGTTTTACGGTGTATTCCTACCGTGGGCAGTCAAGGAAATCATTCGGCTTTGCCGTCAGGCAGCAGGTTATCTGTCAGCCAGGGCGTAGGAGGATAGGAAAATGAAAAAATGGATGAAAAAAATGGCAATCATAGGCGCCGTCCTCTTTGTGGGTGGAATCGGCGTGACATCGATTGGCGCTGCCATCGGAGGCGCAGCTGCCGGGCTGGATTTTCTGATCGATCAGGAAAAAATTTTTCAGGATAAATATAATTGGGGTGATTCGGAGGAGATATGGGATGATACGGAGCAGCTGCCGGATGAGATCGACGAGCCGGATGAGATGGAAGAGCAGCTGCCGGAAGAGATCGACGAACTGGATGAGATGGAAGAGCAGCTGGACAGAGAAAAACAATGCGAATAGTTTTCCAGAAAATGGACATACTCTGAGTACACAAGGTGGAAAGGAGTATTTTTTATGGATGAAAATAAGGTGGATTTTGAGAAAATGACCCCGGCAGAGCGGCTGAAATATGAGGTGGCGGAAGAAATTGGATTGGCGGACAAGGTACGGCAGTATGGCTGGAGAAGCCTGACTGCCAAGGAGAGCGGGCGGATTGGCGGTCTGATGACGAAGAAAAGGCGGGAGATGAAACAGGATAAGAAAGGCTGATAGATATTTGCTTGAAAACACCAAAAGCCCTTGAAAATAAAGGAAAAATCCAATATTTTCAAGGGCTTTCAAATCTGCCGGCTGCGGGACTTGAACCCGCGAAGAAGCCTTTAATATCAATGCTTTTCAGGCATCGTGTTGCATTTCGTGTTGCATGATTTTACGTTTGCAACTTTTTGGAAATGTTCAAGGATCAGCTGACTCTGCTTTTCTGCCTCCAAATCAATGACATTCCGGTAGACGGATTTCATCACATTGTCAGAGGACCAACCGCCTCTCTGCATAATGTATTGATCCGGAACTCCGATCGCATGCATGATGGACGCGGAGTAATGCCGCAGGTCATGAAAGCGGAAGTGGGGGAGCTGGCAGAGATCCAGAACCCGTTCGAAGTCTCGCGTGAGCTGATCGGGGTTCAGGTTACACAGTGCCCCTTTTTTACCGCGTATATGTTTAAAAAAGAATTCTGGCATTTGTATAGTTCGATAGCTGCCGTAGGTTTTGGGTGACTTGGTTATCCACTCATTGTCCTCGCTACGCACGATGCTTTTGCTGACAGTTATGGTGTTCCCTTTAATATCACGGGAAGTCAAAGCACAGATTTCGCCACGGCGAAGCGGACCAAATGCAGCCAGAAGAATGGCTATTTCCAGATCGGTTCCAGCAGATTCAGCCAGGAGGCGCTGAATATCTGTGTCGTTCGGACAATATAGCTCCGGGTGCTTCCGGGCGGGAAGCTGTACGCGGATAGAAAGGTCGGGGGCAAACATATCGAGAGCCGCTGTCAGAAGCGCATAGGCATTTCGGACGGTCTTAGGGCTAAGCCTTTTCGATAAATCAGATATCCAGATCTGTACAATCTGGCTGTTCAATTCATTAAGGCGTGTGCTGCCGAAATCGCCCTGGAAGTGCGTCCGCAAGAGTCCTGCATAGCCGCGCAGGGTAGACGGGGAAAGGACGGCTGCTTTCATGTCCTTGTATCGCTGTACAGCGACACGAACGGATATATTTTCGGCGCGGTTCCTTTTCTTTGATAATTTCCATTCGTCTGCAAGCATCCGCGCCTCTTTCTTGGTCGGCGCGGTAAAGGACTTATAATGACGTTTACCATCCGGATCTGTGTAATCTAAAGCCAGAACACGAAAGTTCCCGGATGGGAGTGAATTTTTGCGTTTTGCCATAATGATATCATCCTCCTTGGTGGGTATAGGAAATACACCCCTTGCAGGGCACCCGGAAGAATGATATAATTCAAAGTGTTCAAGTTTGATTATATCTTCCGGGAGTGATCCTGTAAGAGAAAATCTATGTAAAGCCGTTCGGTGTTGGTAGCACCGGGCGGTTTTGCTATTTAAAGGGGTCGAAATCGACCACTTTATGCTTTAATGAGCATTTTCTTCAGAATGCATTCGCTGGCTGATGCGGAATTGTTCGGCGTCTGGAACGTCTATAAATTCTACTGTTTTATCAAAGTTTTTCTTAACTACTTCTTTGATTTCATCCAGGGTTACATTGAAAAATTCTCGGCGTGTATTTACCATATTTATCTTACGATCTTCAAATGCCCTATGCAAAGCAGCTTCCAGAGCAGGAGCATCATCAGAAAAAATCATTGCGTGTACATCAAAATTAAACGGAACAGAAGCATCGCCAAGTTCATCCACGCGGTCTTGAGGGTCTAATCTTCGGGTCATTCCAATTTTATAAACATTAGGACCGAAAGAACCAATATTTGAAATTACGTAAACGTAACCAGCTTTCATATTCGCCTGACGGTAATCAATATCTGCAATGGCTTTTTCTATATCTTTGATATGAGACTCAAGCTGCGCTTTCTTCTCTAAGAGATCCGCATCGTCAGGTTTTTGCTGGAGCTGCAACTGTAAATGCTCATAAGCAGTTTGGTAATGTGTTTGCTCTTTTTCGATTCTTTTTCGCTGTTCTTCAATTTCCTTTTGGATACGAGCCTGTTCGCGCTGTTCTGCGCGGGCAGCTTTTAGTTCTTCTTTTTCCTGTTGTTTTTTCTGTTGATATTCGAAAGCTAAACGGAGTTCTTTAACTTTGGCATCTAAATAGGGTTGAGTTATGGAAATACTCATAATGGTTCCTAGTTTTGAAATAGCCTCAGCCGATTTATAGATACGATCTAATGTTGCGTCAAAATTGGTGTATTTAACACGGGATATTAAATCATCACATTCGCTATTAAAAGCTCGCATGAGCAATTTCTGAGTATCAGAGACCATTTTCTTGCCTTTAGAGACGCTACCATTTACAGTCCATTCGGTACTTCCGGAAACCGCATTCTTATTCTTTATTAATTCTTTTTGTTTAGCGCGTATTTTTGCTAATTCTTCCTTATAGTCTAAAGCACTGGCAAAATCATAATGCGGCTGGTACAGTCCAAACTCCTGTACAATGATTTCATCGTCCATCCATGATATTTCGGAATGTTTTTTATGTATTGTATCATTCAGCGAATTGATTTCATTGTTTTTCCTGGATATATCAGAAGAAAGCGAAGCAATTTCATTTTCTTTTGTGGAAATTTCGTTTTGGAGTTCTTCAATTTTCCTTTGCAAGGCATCAGCCTGCTGCATTTCGGGTGTGAATAAACTTTTTAACCGTTCACATTCAGCTTGAGACTTTTCGAGTTCAGCCTTATATTGATTCCCTTTAAAAGTATCAAATAATCCCATAGTTTTCTCCTTTTGTTATTTTTGCTGGAAACGCAATTTGACTAAGTCTTTACGATATCCCAGTAAGTGGGATATCTGATCTGCGGTGTATGGTTCATATTCAGCGATCAGATCATCATCGATTAAGAGATCCATAGCAAACGTATCTGCCTCCACCTCGTAACGATGGGTGTTTAGGTGGGTCCTGCTATCCATAAACAATGCATTGGCTTTTTTATGGAGCAGCATATGCCCGAGTTCGTGGGCACAAACAAATGTTTTTTCGTGTTCTGGAAGAGATTCATCTATGTAAATGATATTATTTCGCTGAAAATATTGGTAGAATCCACGGACTCCACTTAACGGGGCGAATACCACGATGGCATTCAGACCGCGGATAATATCAAAAGGATTCCTGGTCTGATGCTTACGCACCAGCGCGTTGACCCTTTTCTTAATATCCATAAGCTATTCCTTCTTATATTTTTTAGGAGTGTACTTTTCTTTATTTTTCTTCTTTGCCATTTCCATGCCGATCTGCATCGCGGATAGAATCGACTCGATTGCCTCGGGACTGGCGGGATCGCCGTCAAACATTAAGCCTTCCTGAGAGAGTAGCTGATCACGGGTATTATTTAGAATCTTCTCAATGTCCTTTTCGTCACGAGGGGTTAATGGTGGTGTATTCTCCGGTAATTCGCCCGATGCAAGGTATTCAACAGATACATTAAAGTAGTTGGCTACTTTCTGTAAACGTTCATAGGTTGGAGTGCTGTTCTTCCATTTTGATATGCTACCATTCGAAAAACCAAGCTCCTTTTCAAGTTTTCCCTGTGATAGTCCAGCTTCTTTTCTCAGCTTTTCTATTCGTTCAAATGTTGTCAAAAATATCCCTCCTTAATTACAGAAAATATTCTGTAAAACCACTTGACAAATAGAAATGTTTCGGTATAATAAGAAGTGTGTTACAGAAAACTTTCTAAAATATACAAATGGTAATTACTGAAATTATTCTATTGAACTGACAACTTCATATTAGAATATTTTCAGTAAAAAGTCAATATATAAATAGAAAGTTTTCTGACATAGTTTTCTAAAATGGAGGTGGTAATGGTGCTGTATGACAACGTAAAACAGGCATGCAGAGAAAAAGGCGTGTCTGTTTCTGCACTGGAGAAAGCGGTAGGTTTTTCTAACGGGTGTATTTCTAAGTGGAACGAGAGTGAACCCGGCATTCGCAAGGTTCAGAAAGTGGCGGATTATCTCGGCGTAGCGATCGAAGATCTGTTGGAGTAGGGAGGTGAGAGGGATGAAGATATCTGTTGGAAAAGATATTCGGCGCCGAATAATAACAAATCTGCTATCCGCACATAAACAGATAGCAGATTATGGGAGCGCTGAATCGTTGATCATGCTAACGAAGTTTATTTCAAAGTTTTCCAGACAATTCGATGATGATTTCTTTGAGCTTAGGCAGGAAGAACATGATAGTAATTCCGAATACCCACCAAATAAAAGTTAGCAAAACATTGCATGCTTTAAAAAGAGATTTATTTTCGTCAAAACCGAGATATTCAAGCAACTTTTTTGGTGCGAAAACAACCGAATTTATCCAAAACACAGGGCTGAATGTTTCGAATATGCGTTGTCGAAAAATACCTTCGGCTTCATAAAACATCCGAACGGCTCCACCAGAGATGTCTGAGTGAGCGGAGGGAAAGTTGGTAAAAACATCTGCTTCAAAGGTTGCAGCTCTGCCAAAGCCAACGGACTGAGTTATTGGAATGGATATGTTTTTTACACCAGCTTTTTTGAAAAGTGAGATAATTTCGGCTTTGTAAGTTGGAAAATTAGGTGCTCTATCTGATAACCATTCTAAATGCATTTGACTTAAATGTCGTATACGAAAGAAGTAGTAGAGGTTGGTTGATACCTTATATGTTGAAATGATAAGAAAAAAGATAATGATTTTTTTCATGCTTTATTTTTCCTTGTTGTACTCGGCTCTGGCAGGAGCCTGTAGGTACAGTATAGGACAAAAGGATGGGGATGGCAATTAAAAAGAGGCGTATTCCAATAAAGAGAGCGAACCTAGAAGGGAGGCAAAAGAGATGCGTTTTATTGAGAACGAGATTCTGGAACGTATTGGCTTTGATTTTTATTGCGACATTGCAAATAACATTGTCAAAGCCAGAGCAGAAATGGGATGGACCCAGAAGAAGCTGGCAGAGCAGTCAGGAATCAAACCCCATCGGCTGGTGGGAATTGAAAATGTAAAGATCCGGATCGATTTGGATGATTTGGAAAAGCTGTCAAAGGTCTTAAACAGATCGGTGGACTGGCTTCTGGATGCGGAGTTGGAGGGCGGCGGAAAAGAATGCCTTTATCTGGTTTGGCCGGACTCCAGTCCTGGTTTTAAACTTTACCAGAAAGCTACCAGTAAGCGAATGGCGTTCATGATATATGACAGAAAATTCAAGGAGTGCCATGTTGCATACAGCAGCGGGCGAGAGAGGCATTTTGTACAACTTGTAGGAGTTCCAGTATCAACGGCAGAAATTCAGAAGAAGTTCAAAAAGCGTGTGACGGATGATTTGCCGATAGAACCGGATTGATTCGGGATGCCAATGCTCAGATGCCATTAGCTGAGTAGGGGGAATTCTGTTCGCAACAGAGGCTGAGAAGGAGGTGTAAGAAATGAAAAGAACTGCATTTAAGAAAAAGCCATCATGGAGCTATTGCACGGCGGATTGGATAAACGAAATTAAGATTCGAACCAGTTGGACAAATGAAAAACTTGCTGGTGAGCTGGGAGTATCGCTGTCAACGCTCCATAATATTAAATCTGCGCCGTGGAAGGTGTCTGGGGCGTATGTGCTGCGGCTTCTGGAGATTCGCAATAATGTGATTGCAAAATATGAAAATGGAAGAAAAGTCGTGTAAGACCTGCCGGAGTTGCTGGCGGTGTATGGAATCCGATCGGGAATACCCGTGCAAAGATTATAAGAAGAAAGCGAGGAAGCGTAATGAGAAGAGAACTGAAATGCATGGAACTGAGAAGTCAGAACCAGCGGATCATTGAGGTGCTGGGCGAGGAACTGAGTAGAGCACAGGCAGATCTGCAGTTTGCTTGGCGATTAGCCTTTACCGGTCTGGCGATTGCAGCGGTGGCGACCGGGGCGATGGTGGCGATCGCGCAGGCGGCGGGGATGTTCTAAAGGAGGGATAGACATGGAGGCGGCAGTAGTTTGTATTCCGATTTCGGAAGGTCAGATAGAAAGATTAAAAGCGTTGTATCCGGTACTCAAGGAAGAAATTTTAAAAATATATCCAGATTTTGATGAGATGATTTCTGTTGATTGGATAGAGACCTTCGAATTCATTTTGAATCGAGAGCAGAACAAAGGTGCTGTTCGTATCCTGATTAACACACTTCTTACGTATGAAGAAGCGCGGCAGAAATCGGCGGATGAGCTGGGACACACGGAGTAGGGAGCGAACGATGAGCAGGAGAACCAACGGAACCAACCGCGCCGGGGCGATGGTAAACGCCAGCCGGTACACCGGTTATGGGAGACCAAAGAAAAAGACCTCCAGCTTGGCAGAGCTGAACGGTCAAATCAATAAAAATATTAACAGCTTGATTATATCAAGAGATTCGGGAGGATGCAATGGTAAAAGCAACATTTAAAGGTAAAAGGGAGCCGATGGAGCTGGAGGGGGATATGATCCTTGGTACCACGATCCAGTATGATGCAATCAGAGATTCAGGGGCGTTTATCATCGGTGATGTTAAATTTTCAATTCTTCCGGGAGCCCTGGCAAGAATGGCGGCGGCGCTTCTGAAAACGTATTTTTCGGGAGAAGAGCTGGAGAAAGCGTATGCAGATTTCCATACAACATTTCTTGCAACTGCGGAAGCAGCACGGGAGGAGGATTCTGATGAAGAAGAGACTGGCAAAGAAAATTGAGAAGATGCGCCGGAAGAAGATTCATGAGGCGCTGGAGATGGTGTTGGAGATCAATACCACACAGGTAAGAAGTCAGGAGCTTACTGGACACAAACCTACGGCATTCTTTACGTTTTCGGGTCACGTAGCAGACGTAGATGTTAGCGTGTATCAAAATGGATGGAGCTTTACACGCGGCGCGGAAGGACGTTGGAGTGCTCAAGCCTTCCTCGACCAAGCTGGAGATATGGAGCGACTGCTGAAAGAGCTTGCGAACAAGAAAAAGGAGTTACAGGATGCTGGAAAGATGTGACTGCTGTGGCGCTGTTGGAGGAAGACAGAAGAATGTATAAAGGAATGATGTTTACGCCAGAAGCCGGAAAGACAGTGAACGATGCAGAGGCGTTCGAATACGCGAAGAATCATCTGGATGAACTGCCGCAGGAAGATAAAGAACTCTTTGTTGAGTTCTTCTTCTCTGACAACTGGATTAAGGAGGAAGATCATGCTGAAACCATATAGTGAACTCAGAAAAGTGGACATATCTCGATATTGCATGGAACGAGAAGGAATTAAATATTTAAATTGGGCGAAGTGCATTGACATTCTGCGCGAATACGGAGCAGAAGAGGTTTATTTTGAACCAATTCCAAACCCCAAAACAGGCGGGAGCCTTTATTATACTGATCTTGAATTTGAAGATAAGAGCGGAATTAGAAATCGTTGCTACGAAACTCGCATCAGAGTTGTAATTGATGGCAAGGAATACATCATGCAGTCACCGGTCATGAACGGAAGCAATCCTGTAAAGGACAACAGCATGAATCAACAGCGTGTCTGGAATAGCATGACGCGTTCGTTTGTGAAGTGTGTGGCAATTCACACTGGACTTGGTTTTGATTTGTGGCTCAAAGAGGAACAGAAGCCATTTGACAATGTTATTCCCGGGGGCGAGCCTTTAGCAAGCAAAGCGCAGATACAGACCCTTAAGAATTTAGGTAAAAAGCATAAGGTAGATATGGAGTATTGGCTTGCATCTAATAATCGTGCATGGGATAGTCTTACAGGAAATGAAGCAGGAACCATGCTGAATGCTTTGAAGGCAAAGTACGGAGATGATTAAATGTGGAGAGCAAAGGAACTTTAAAAGATGTGTCGATGGACTGGAAAACCGGTCGGATGCGGCTGACGTTTGAGCTGGAATCGGATGTATCGTCGTTGATTGACAAGATTAAGGACAAGCCTCTGCGGATCATTGCAAAGCAATGGCGGGAGAAGCGGAGCCTAGATGCGAATGCGTATTATTGGGTGCTTCTCTCGCGTCTGGCAGAGGTGGCGGGCATATCCAAGCCGCGGGCGCACAATCTCATGCTTCGGAGGTACGGTCAGAATCTCATGATTGCTGGTCAGATGGCGTATTTGGTTGTGCCGGACACGACTGAAGCGGAAGAGACGGCGCTGGAGGCGGAAACCTTCCACATCCGTCCAACTTCGCAGGTTAAGCAGGGCAAGGATGGGAAAGCATACCGTACATATACGGTGCTTGCCGGATCCAGTACCTACGACACTAAGGAAATGAGTGAATTGATAAATGGGCTGGTATCGGAATGCAAAGAGCAGGGGATTGAAACCCTGCCTCCGGATGAGCTGGCCCGGATGATGGCAGAGTATGAAGAAAACCACAGGAAAGAAGATACATAGTGTGCTGGTGGATGATCTGCAGCATTGCATCGTGACGGGGAGCCCGGAGGTGGCAATGCATCATGTATTTAACGGTCCTTGCCGTAGTCTGTCGGATCGATATGGCTTTATCGTTCCGCTCCGGCCAGACTGGCACAATATGACGCCGTACAGCGTCCACATGAATCAGGAGTTTGATGAGCATTTGAAGCGTCAGGCGCAGGAGTATTATGAGGCGCACATCGGCACCAGAGAACAGTTTATTGCCGAGTTTGGCAAGAGTTATTTATAACGGTACAACAGCCGCAGGGCTAGTACATAGTAACCCGTAGACAGCATCCTGGCACGTCTTACCGTGTTATATATTACCAAACCTTTACAGGATGCCATTGGTTTACCGGGAGGGAGACCGACCCTCCCGCTCCGGAAGGAGGAAGCAAGTTGGCGAAGAAATTAACGGAAATGGAAATCTTTACCAGTGCTTTATATAACGCGCTAGGAGTAGGACATAAGAACGCACAGACTCGCAGAGAACTCTGCAAGCGCCTCAGATGCAGCGATCGGATGCTCCGGAAGGGAATAGAGATTCTGCGGCTTGATTATGCGATTCTGAGCCGTGATGATGGCAAGGGATACTATTTGCCAGAGATAACGGATGCGGGGCGTGCAGATGCCCGGAGATGGGCGAGAAGACAGGAACGCCGGGTAGAAGCAATTCGCGCAGCACAGGCGGGAGCACTTAAATTTGCGACGACCAGAAGAGAGCCTAAAGGCGTATATGGACAGCTCAGCATGTTCAGAGATGGAGGATAAGCAGGATGGGGAAGATGCAGAGAGAAAAAGGAAAACGCGGAGAGCGTGAGCTTGCTGGCATCCTGCGGGACTATGGATATAACTGTCGCCGAGGTCAGCAGTATTGCGGGACTTCCGGCGATGCGGACGTGATTGGGCTGCCGGATGTACATATCGAAGTAAAACGGGTGGAAGACCTGAGACTCCGGAAAGCGCTGCAACAGTCCTCCAGGGACGCCAGGGCGGGCGAGATTCCGGTGGTAATGCATCGGCGCAACTATGAGCCGTGGCGGGTGTCCATGTACCTGCAGAACTTCCAGCGGATGTATTCGGACGACATTTTCGACGAACTGAAAGCACGGATCCGCGGTGGAATCATTACTCTGCTGTTGGATACATGGATCTGCTATTACCGGGACTGGCAGGCGGGAAAGGAGATGGGCTTGGATGAGTGATAAGAAGTCTTTTGTCATGTATGAGAGCTGGGGCGCTGCCATCGAAAAGATGAGCAACGAGCAGGCGGGCGAACTCATTAAAGCGATCTACGCCTATCAGAAAGACCCGGATGCTGTTCCGGAAGATCCGGCGCTGGCGTTTGTGTTCGAGCTTATTAAACAGCAGCTGGATGCGGACAGCCAGCGCTACAAAGAAGCATGTGCCGCCAGATCGGAAGCAGGGAAGAAAGGCGGAAGACCAAAAGCAAATGCTTCTGATAAAAAGCAAATGGTTTCTGAGGAAAGCAAAAAAAGCAAATGCTTTTCTGAAAAAGCAAAAAAAGCTGATAATGATAATGAGTATGACAATGATTTAAAAGAAAACACCCTAGAGGGTGTAAAAGAAAAGCGCTTCGCGCCTCCCACCCTGGAGAATGTGAGTGAATATTGCCGGGAAATGGGTTATACGAACGTGGATGCAGCACGCTTTATTGACTTTTACACCAGTAACGGCTGGATGGTCGGTAAGAATCGCATGAAGGACTGGAAAGCAGCGGTTAGAAATTGGGACAGGAGAGAAAAGAATCCGCAGAGGCAGGATGGGGCCGCCGAAGTCTCCAAGAAGAACCGCTTTCACAACCTGGAAGAACATGGTTACGACTACGATGCGATGGTGTGGGGCATGGTGGGCGCAGCGGCGCAGGGCGAGGCTGGAAGCGCTGTGGAACCCGGTACGGGATGAAGGGAGTTAGAGGACGATGAAAAGCATGGATGAACGGTATGCGCTTATCCGTAAGGCACTCACTGGTGGCAAAAAGATGCTGCTCCAGAAGATTGCAGCTGCAATCGATGAGGATAAATCGAGAACAAGAACGGCGCTGGAGAGAATGTGTGAGCTCGGGCAGGTCTACCGGGAGGGCGGCGGACTGCGTGGAATTAAAGCAGTCTATTTTCTGGCACCAGTGCTGGAAGTACAGACAGAAAGTCAGGACAAGGCAGAAGTATCGACAGAACCAGAATGCCAGGCTAAAAAGAAAAACCCAGATGCCGCGGGCGGAATCTGGGCGAGCGACATCGACAAGATGAGAGAGAGGGTGCAGGTAGGCGATACGGTCACAGTCCAGGTGTCGGACACGATCGAGAAATCGCTGACATTGCACCGCAAGGTGAAAGTGATCAGCAAGCACCGGCATCTGGTGCGGGTTACTGGCGGGCACAGTATTACATACGCGGATTTGGTAATGTTTGACCGCGGAGTCGAGCCAGACTGGCGGTAAAAGGAGGTCAGAACGATGATGATTGAGAAAATCGGTACGCCTGCCATGCTGGAGCAGATGGCAGAAGAAGCAGCGGAGCTGGCACAGGCGGCGCTTAAGCTGGCGCGGGTGTTAAGAGCGGAAAATCCGACGCCTGTGACACTAGAAGAGGCAAAAATGAATCTGACGGCGGAATTTACAGATGTGCAGCACTGCGCCGGAGAATTAAAACTGGAAACTGACTGGCGGCAGATTGACGCGAAAAACCGACGTTTTAAACAGCGCATGGATGAGATGGTGCTGTTTAAGGAGAGAGCCCGGATCCGCGAAGAAATCCTCGAGGAAGTGAAAGAGATGGGCGGTTGCGATGCATCGGATGAGTTCTCGAAAGGCTTTGATGCTGCGTGTGATGTGATCGCGGAAAAAGTTGCAGGAAGGTAGGTCATAGAATGAAAAAAATCGAAGATATATTAAACAGCGAGCGGATTTGGGGGCACACCATCGTATTTCCGGTTCATAGCGCATGGATCAAACTTCCTGATTGTGGGACGTGCAGTGTGATATGGAGTGAAAACGAGGACGGAATGGAGCATGTATCCGTGTCTCCGAAGAAAAAGTTCAGAGTTCCCACTTGGGACGATATGTGCGTGCTGAAAGACGTCTTTTTCGAAGATGAGGAAGAAGCCTATCAGATCCATCCGAAAAAGAGTGAATATGTCAATGCTGTGGAGAACTGCCTGCATCTTTGGAAGCCGAAGGGGCATGAAATCAATGAGTTAATAAGCAAGGGGGAAGTATGAGCGAAAAATGCAACAGAGCGTGCTGGAACTGCTGGTATGACGAGTTTTGCGACTGGCATCCGGCGGGCGATGAAGATGCGTGCGAGGAGTACATAGCAGATGAAGAGGGTTAAGTGGTTAGATAAAGAGTGTAATAGCTGTGGTGCGCGCCTGAATAGCTGGGATGCCAGAATATCCAAGACACTGGCGTACAAATACCCATGTTGCGAAAAGTGCATCGCAAAAGAATATGACAAGACGCCGGGGGAGCTGCGGGAGCAAATGGAAAACTTTTTCGGGATGCGTCCTTGCCAAGGGATTTAAAGAAGGTGGAAAAGTGGCGGAGTACAATCTTTTGACACAAGCCCTTCTGGCAGCAGGATACACTGTGGACAATTTCCCGACAGACAAGGTTAGGCTGCCCGGTGGATGTTATGGTAAAAGCCCACTGGAGAACATTTATGGGGGCTTTGAATACGTCTGTAGATATAGTGATAATTTTGTCTACAAAACAGGTTGCGGCTTGTATGTAAAGGGCAGAAATGTGATTGGAAACATGTCAACGGCTGGAATTGACTGGTGCTATGAAAACGATAACCCTGTTATAAGATGCCCGTATGACAAGCCAGATTGTCCACAAAACGATCCGAAGTTGTATGGAACGCAAGGCGGCGGACTGTGTATACAGTGCTGGTGCGTATGCCATCGAACAAAGGATGATTATAATTACAACGCCAGTGTTGAGAAAAAGAACGACGAGCGTCTGGAAGAAGAAAAAAGAAAATATAAGGAGCTGGTCGAAAAACGTCATGGGCGGGTGTGCAGAAATCATGCATATTATAACGAACGCGCAAGAGAATGGTATATCAACTATAGACCTGAACGGTGCACGCACTGGTGCGAAAGAAACTATGGCTTTTGTCCGATACTTGGCAAAGAACTGGACAAGAAAAAAGGCAATGTATATTACGACCTGAAAAAAAGTGGCAGGCGACGCGAAGGAGAGCAGCTATCCTTGTTTGACGGCGAAGAGTGGACAACCATCACAAAAGGATTGAAGGTATTTGATAAGCCTGTCAGCCTGGATATCTGCCGGGCGTACATAAAAGTGCAACAGGATGAGATCTTGGAGAAGTGGGAAATGAATAACGCCTTCTATCGCCTGATAGATAAGAGCTTAAAAGCAGAAGTCCTCAATGTCCGGGCAGCCAGGACAGAAGCACGGGATTTGATGCAGGATTTACAGGATATCCAGAATGGAATCACTGTATACCACAAATCAGATTTGCAAAAGTCCGAGCAAACGAGGAAGAAAGAGCAGCGGCAGCAGGCGCAGGAAAAGAAAATCGAGAGATTGGAAAGGAAACTGATTACCTTTGGATATGAGAATTTACAGGCTGTGGACCGAATGCGAGCTGACAAATGGCTGAAGCCGGAACGTCTGGAAGAGCTGGAAGAAATCAGACAGAAGCGGGCGGTAGAAGAGAAAAATCAACCTGTTCAAATGAGTATGGCGGATTTTATGAAGTGAGGAGACGGAACAACGATGATTAACGGAGAATTGATAGTAGATAACTTTGCTGGGGGCGGCGGGGCAAGCACCGGCATCGAAGAAGCGACAGGGTACTGTGTAGATATCGCGATCAACCATGATCCAGAGGCGATCAAGATGCATAAGGCAAACCACCCGTACACGAAGCATTACTGCGAGGATGTGTGGCAGGTAGATCCGGTCAAAGTATGTGGCGGGCATCCGGTGGCGTTGGCGTGGTTTTCTCCAGATTGTAAGCATTTCAGCAAAGCAAAGGGCGGGAAGCCAAAGGACAAGTTTATTCGCGGTCTGGCGTGGGTTGCCTGCCGCTGGGCAGGACTGGTACGTCCGCGCGTGATAATGTTGGAGAATGTCGAAGAGTTTAAGACGTGGGGACCGCTGGGGCGTCGGAAGCATCCGATCAAGGCAAAGCAGGGAAAAACGTTTCATAAATTTATCCAGCAGCTTACTGATTTGGGATACGAAGTGCAGTTCCGGGAGCTGGTGGCGGCAGATTATGGAGCTCCTACCATGCGGAAGCGGTTCTTCCTGATTGCGCGATGCGATGGCAAGCCGATCGCATGGGCGCGACGTACCCACGGACCGGCAGACAGCCCGGAGGTAAATGCTGGCTTGCTGAAACCTTATGTGGGGGCGTATACACAGCTGAATTTTTCACTCCCATGTCCGAGCATCTTCGATAGCGCCGAAGAAATTAAAGAAAAGTACGGAATCCGGGCGGTGCGTCCGCTGGCGAAGAAGACAATGGATCGCATTGCCCGTGGAATCAAGAAATTTATTCTGGATAACCCGGAGCCGTTCTTGATCCAGTGCAATCACGGCGGCGAACGTAAACCGGGGGATATCCGGCAGCCAATGCCGACAATTACGGGAAAGCATGGTTTTGGAGTAGTGGCACCGATACTGATTCAGTACCATTCGGAAACGACGCAAAATGAAACGCGTGGTCAAGGAATAGAAGATCCGCTTATGACGGTAGATGGTTCGAACAGATACGGTCTTGTTACATCGTTTATTAGTAAATTTTATAAGAGCGGTACCGGACAAGATATAAGGGAGCCATTACATACAGTGACGACCTCCCCGGGGCATTTTGGAGAGGTGCGGGCGTTTTTGACGAAGTATTACGGTGGCGGTACTGGGCAGGACATAAAAGCGCCGCTTGATACTATCACAGCGCAGGATCGTTTCGGGCTGGTAACCATATATGGCACTGAATATCAGATTGTGGATATCGGACTGCGGATGCTGGAACCGAAAGAGCTGTACGGTTGCCAGGGATTCCCGGACGACTACATCATCGACCGGGATTGCGACGGGAAGCCTTATCCGAGAGCGGAGCAGGTGCGACGCTGTGGAAATGCTGTGTGTCCGCCGATACCTATGGCACTGGTGCGGGCGAATCTGAAAGAGTTATGCGTTGCGAAGCGGCTGCCGAACTGCCGGGCGGATCGTCTGGGCGAGGATGCGGGCGGGCAGTTAAGGTTCGCGTAGGAAAATAGAGGGAGGTGGTACCGTTGGACAAAGCAAAACCTGAGGCTGAATGTTGTGCCAACTGCAAAAACTGCGTAGCATATCCGAAAAACAATCGGTATGGAGACGTTGATTATATGTGTTTGATTAGCGGTTATTATATCGCCGGAGTACACAAGGATCGAAACAAGGTTCGACGCCTTACTCCGGGCGGTAGAAAACTGGAATGCAGATATGAAAGACAGGAGAAAGATAGCTAAGCCAATAAAGGGAGGTGGCACCGTTGGACAAAGAAGTCCTGATACAGTACTGTGAGCTTATGGAAGAGATAAAAGATATTAGAAGACGCATCCGGGAGCTGGATAAGTTCCTGGAAAACCCGCCGATTGTGGCGGACACCGTAAAAGGGAGCAGGGCTGATTTAACGATAGGTCCGATCAAGGTCAATGGTTTTCCGGATCCGATGCTGTATAGAAAGAAGCGGGCGGCGGAACGTTACCGGAAACTTTTGACAGCCAAGGAAGCGGAGCTTCTGGAATTAACGACAAAGGCAGAGGAGTACATAGAGGCGATTAAAAAGCCTGATTTGAGAATTATGTTCCGCTTCTATTATCTGGAGGGATTGACATGGATTCAAGTAGCCTATCGACTGAACCGGATGTTTCCAAAACGTCGGGTTAAATATACGGAAGATGGATGCCGGATGAGAAATTCCCGATTTTTTGAAGAAAAATAAAAATGTTCGGTCGTGTTCGCTATAAAAGTAGTAGTATGGTATTAAGCATTCGTGTGACGGCGAATGTGGATGGTTCACGATGACGGAAAACTCCTCCGTATGTACTCCAATCCCCGCTGGACAGTGACCCCGGCGGGGAACCCCCTGGGGCGTAGCTCAGTCGGTTAGAGCAGCTGGCTTATATCCAGCGTGTCGAAGGTTCGATTCCTTCCTCCCCAATTTGGCGGTTGTTTGACGGAGCAACACGCCGACTACTTGCGTTGTGATTCATAATAATATCCTTTCGAGATGGCACCTGTCGCAAGATGGGTGCTTTTCTCGCATCTGTTTTTGTAGGGGGAGAAAACGTGATTTTGATATGCTATAATGCCTCCAAAAGGAGGTAAAAACGATGGAAAAAGAACAATTTAAAGCATACAAGAAAAGGTGCGAGAAGCGGGCGGACAAGTTGCGAGAGTTGATTTTTATAGCGTACGCAGATGAGAGGCACTGCACAGAAAATGGAGTGATTGATAACTTAGAGCGTCGTATCAGGGAAGAGCGGCGAAGACTTGAAAAAATTTCCGGAAGATGACGAGTAGAAAAAACAAACACGATTGAGAGGTGGTGGTATGGCAAGAGCGCCGGACGCCAGAGTAGAGCAGGCAAAAGAATTATATCAGCAGGGCAAGAAGCTGGTTGAGATATCGGCGCAGCTTGGAGTACCAGAGGGAACCGTCCGAAGGTGGAAACACACCTATGGATGGGATGGCGAACGTTCGGGAAAGAAAAGCGAGCGTTCGAAAAAGAAGAACGAACGATCGGAACGAGTGAAGAAAGCGGTTGCAGAGGAAGTGGGACAGGTTATAGAAAACCCTGACTTGAACGACAAGCAACGGCTTTTTTGCTTGTATTACGTTCGATGCTTCAACACTACAAAAGCATACCAGAAAGCGTACGGTTGTGATTATGCAACGGCGGCATCTGTCGGATATAGATTGTTGGCGAAAGATGGAGTTAGAGCCGAAATCCAGCGCTTAAAGCAGGCGCGCCTTAACCGTGAGCTTCTGGATGAGTCTGATATCTTCCAGAAGTACATGGATATCGCATTCGCGGATATTACCGATTATGTCGAGTTCGGGCGGGAAAAGGTTCAGGTCATGGGAGCGTTCGGACCAGTTATGATAACGGATGAGGAAACAGGGCAGAAGGTACCAGTTACCAAAGTCATCAATACAGTTCGCTTCCGGGAGTCCTGCGATGTGGACGGCAGCATCATTGCCGAAGTTAAGCAGGGTAAAGATGGGGCGAGCGTAAAGCTGGCTGACCGCATGAAAGCGCTGGAATGGCTGGCGGCTCATATGGACTTAGCCACTGACGAACAGCGGAGCCGGATGGAACACCTGAAAGCCCAGACCGATAAGATAACCGGACAGGGGCAAGAGATAGAGGATTTGGATGAGATAGAGGGCGAGATTTATGGCAAGTAAGACGGTTAAGAAGAAAACCATAGAATTTAAGTTCTCGGAAAAGCATAAGGAGTATATCCGGAAGTGCCATGAATGTTCCTACAATGTGGCGGAGGGCGCTGTTCGTGCCGGTAAAACGGTGGACAACATCTTCGCGTTCGCGCATGAGCTGAAAACGGCTCCGGATCGAATCCACCTGGCAACCGGATCGACGGTCGGAAACGCCAAGCTGAACATCGGGGACTGTAATGGTCTGGGGTTGGAGTGGATTTTCCGAGGTCAATGCCACTGGGGCAAATACAAAGATAATGAGGCTTTATTTGTCAAGGGACCATCGACGCGCTGGCAACAGAAGATAGTTATCTTCGCAGGTGGCGGCAAGGAAGACAGCTACAAGAAGATCCGAGGCAACTCTTACGGAATGTGGATTGCCACGGAGATTAACCTGCATCATGATAAAACCATCAAGGAGGCGTTTAACCGTCAGCTGGCGGCGAAACGCTTAAAGGTCTTTTGGGACTTAAACCCGGATAACCCGCGTGCTGCCATCTACTCAGAGTACATTGACCGCTACCAGAAGCAGCAGGAGGCGGGGGAGTTCCCGGGCGGGTACAATTATATGCACTGTACCATCTATGATAATATCAACATCACGCCGGAACGTCTGCATGAGATTGAGAGCAGATACGATATTAATTCGATTTGGTATCTTCGGGATATCAAAGGGATGCGCGTGGTGGCAACGGGTCTGATTTACCGCCGTTTTGCAGATGCTATCAGCACAGGATCCAGCACGTTCGAGATTCAGGGTAAGCCAACGGATCTCATGGAGATCAATCTTGGTATCGACTTCGGCGGCAGCGGGTCGGGGCATTCGTTCACGGCTACCGCTATTACAAGAAGTTACCACAATGTGGTGGCGCTTGCATCGGAGTGGATTCGATGCAAGGATGAGTCAGGCAACCAGATAGAGATAGATCCTCAGATGCTGGGGGATATGTTTTGCAACTTTGTCCGGCGGGTCCTTGACAAGTACGGATATGTCACGACGGTGTATGCGGATAGCGCAGAGCAGACATTAATCGCTGGCATTCGGAGCAGTCTCCGGCGCAATGGTCTCGGATGGATAAGGGTTGAGAATGCCCTGAAAGCTCCCGTCAATGACCGTATCAACGCGGTGCTTATTCTGATGGCACAGGGGCGCTTTTGGTATGTTGGGGGAGAGTGCAACAGTCTGGTAAATGCGCTGTGCACAGCAGTGTGGGACCCGAAGGAACTGACAAAGAATGTCCGGTTGGATGATGGTACCAGTGATATCGATTCACTGGATAGTTTTGAATACACGTTGGAGCGGCGGATCAGCCAGCTTATTAAATATGGGTGATGAAAATGAATTATACGAAAATGTATGAGGCATTGCGGAAAGTCCTCGGAAATGAGCAGATTGATTTTGCCATGTCCGGACGGAGCAGTGCCTTGATTGAATTATGGTCCCGGATGTATGAAGAAAAATCGCCGTGGCTCCATGAGATAGATAACGCGAATATCCCGGCAACGGTGGCGGGAGAGATTGCCAGACTTACGACTCTGGAATTACAGAGCAAGGTTGAGGGCAGTCCGAGAGCGGATTTTCTAAACAGCATATATCAAAGCGTTCTTGGAAAGCTCCGGGTTCAGACAGAATATGCCTTTGCGAAAGGCAGCATGGTCTTCAAGCCGTATGTTTCCGCAAACGGTATCGCGATCCAGTACATTCAGGCAGACATGTTCTTCCCACTGGATTTTGACTCTGAGAAAATGACGCGCTGTGCCTTTTTAGATCAGTTCCGGAAAGGCAATGCCATTTATAGCCGAATTGAACTGTATTCGCTGGATGGAGACACGCTCTCAATTAAGAACCGGGTCTTCGTGGCGAGGACAGGGGGAACTTTAGGCTCGGAGATTCCGATCGGAAGCGTTCTAAGATGGTCGGAACTGGCGGAAGAAATGCAGTTTTTTGGTGTCAGCAAGCTGCCGATTGGATATTTTGCGGTGCCGCTTGGAAATAACAAAGATTCCGGCAGTCCGCTGGGCGTTTCTGTTTATTCACGGGCAATTAAACAGATTGAGGACGCAGATCGGCGATATTCGCAGATTAACTGGGAGTATGACAGCAAGGAAACGGCGGTGCATATCGCTCAGAGCTTGCTTAAATACAATCCAGATACAAACAGCTATGAGTATCCGGGCGGCAAGGAACGTTTGTACAGGGGCGTCGAATATGCCGCTGGCGCGCAGGACAAGCCGCTTCTGGATGTCTTTTCTCCGGCTATCCGCGACACAGCGTACTACAATGGCTGGAATCAGCAGATGCGTCTGATTGAGTTCCGGTGCAACCTGGCTTATGGCACTTTGTCAGATCCGAACAATACGGATAAGACGGCGGAGGAAATCAAAGCCAGTAAGCAGAGATCCTATGATTTCATCTCAGACTGTCAGAGAGCCCTGCAGAAGGCACTGACGGATTTGGTGAATGCGATGGCATTCTGGTGCGACATTTATTCTTTATGTCCTGCCGGAGACTATCATCTGTCCTTCCAGTGGGATGATTCCATTGTGGTCGATGCGAAAGCCGAACGAGATAATGACCGCGCGGATGTGGCGATGGGTGCGATGGCTCTGTATGAGTACCGAATGAAGTGGTACGGAGAAACCGAAGAGGAAGCCAAAGCCGCAATCAGTGAAATCAGCAGCACAGGGGAAGTGATTGAGTGACGCAGGGGGAACTTGAAAAACTGGCGCTGAAAACTGGAAATCTGTTTTCAGAATTGGAGATCCGGATCATGTCGGATGTTGCCGGGCGAATCAAAGACGCAGGCTTTTCGACCGCTTCGTCTGACTGGCAGATCCGGAGGTTGGAGGAACTCGGAAAGGCAGAATCAGAAATAAAAGACTGGGTGCAGGAAACACTGCAGAAGAGTGACGAGGAAATGGAACACATTTTTTCAGATGAAGTGTATGAGCAGTATTATCAGCACTCCAGAGCCTACAAAGCATCCGGCGTCAAGATGCTGCCGTTCAAAGAGAACACGCCGCTCATCCGGCTGACCGAAGCGGTCAAGTCTCAGCTTTCGGGAGAATATAAGAATATCGCCGGTTCAATGGGCTTCGCGATTCGCGGACCTGATGGACGTATACAGGCATCGCCGCTTATGACGTTCTACCGCTCCACGCTGGATAATGCTGTTCTGGATATACAGTCTGGCGGGTTTGACTATGGCACTGTCCTCAAGCGTACCGTGAGCCGCATGACGAACTCAGGGCTTCGGTGGATCGATTATGATTCAGGCGTTCACAGCCGCGTGGATGTGGCGGCCAGAAGGGCGGTTATGACCGGCTTCCGGCAGGTGCAGGGCAAGATAAATGAGCAGGTGGCAGCAGACCTCGGGACAAACACTTATGAGGTGTCCTATCATGTAGGTGCCCGTCCGTCGCATCAGCCCTGGCAAGGGCGTGTCTGGACGATGGAGCAGCTTCAGAGCGTTTGCGGACTCGGTACAGTGACTGGATTGCATGGAGCAAACTGCTATCATGATTACAGTCCGTTTATCCCTGGCGTGTCCACGCGGACATACACCGACGATCAGCTGCAAGAGATGCTAGACGAGGAAAACACTCCGAAAGATTACTACGGCAAGTCTTACACCACTTATGAGGCGTTACAGGAACAGCGTAAGATGGAACGGAATATGCGGGCGACTCGGCAGCAGGTAAAGCTGTTGCAGGCGGGCAGTGCAGATGAAAAGGATGTTATCCTCAAGAAAGCCAAGTATCAGGGACAGTTGCAGAAATACGCGGATTTTTCAAAGGCAATGCATCTGCCGGAGCAGAAGCAGCGGATCACACAAGATGGTCTGCGCGGACGGTTTACACCGACAAAGACAGAACAGAAAAGGCTTGAAGAGTCGGAGAAAAATGATAAAATAAAGGCAGGTATAAAGCAAGCTGGAATGAGGGGAGAAATCACATTGAATCCAAGCATTCCGGATGTTAGTAAGCTGTCGTTTGATGATGCTCATGTAAACAAAGAAAGAAACCACGGCGTGACGGAATTAGAAGCTAAAAGTTATATTCAGAATGCGTTGTTTTCGACAACAAAATGGAATGGAGCATTTACGAATTATTACAGTGATAAAGGTGCGGCTTTTGTTAATAACGAGAACAATTCTATCAGGACAGCGTTTAAGAGAGAGCAATACGATGATGCTGCTGAGGCAGCGATGGAGGTGTTAAAGCATGGAGGCGCCTGATGTTGTATTATGTCCATTGGTGGATGTAGAAATAGAAAATATTGATTGTATTGAAAACTCAGATGCGGTAGATGGGATCATAAAGAAAGAAACTGTCCCGTTAAGATTTAAGAAAAAATCCGACTGGGAAACAATATGTAAGAATTGCAAGTGGCATGGTTATTGATTTGTGGTGGCAGAATGATATGGCAATAAAAAAACTTAGCTGTCCGTTAATGGATACGGAAATTGATGAAGGAATATGCTATGACATCCACATGAATGTGGAAGGGCTGGCACCAGAATGGACAATTCCCGAGAAGGTGTTAGAAACTCCAGATTATAAAAAAATATGCTTGCAATGTCCGAACCATAGGGACGATTAAATACCACCCGTCAGCAGATAGGTGGTATTTTTATAACCAAAATCAGTTATCAGCACGCAGAAATGCGTGTTATTTTTATACTCTTTTGGCGTGGCTGCCGTAAAAGCCTACTTTTAAGATGGACGGCTACCCATCGCAAAAAGCCGAGGAAGGAAGCAACATGGCAATTTTTAAGACAGAAACCCTGAAAGAGAAAGGGCTGACCCAGGAACAGATCGACTACATTATGGCGGAGACCGGAAGAGAGGTAAATGCTCTTACTGCGGAGAGAGATGGATATAAAAACCAGTTGGCAACCGCGCAGGCTTCTCTGAAAGCGATGGAGGGGATCGACGCAACAGGACTTCAGACAAAAATCAACGAACTTTCTGAGCAGATGAAGGGTAAAGATGCAGAGATCGAGAAGATTAAATCAGACTATGCGTTTGATGCGGCGGTCAAAGAAGCAATCCGGAAGGCGTCTGGAAGGAACGAGAAGGCGATTATGGCATTAATGGATATGGACACGCTGAAGGCTTCTAAGAACCAGGCACAGGATATTGAAACAGCCTTAACATCTCTCAAAAAAGAGAATGATTATCTGTTTGGCAGTTCCACTCCACTTCCGAGAGTGGTCAGCAGCACTTCAGGAATTAACAATGATGCACAGACAAAGAGAGAGCAGGCGAACGAAGCACTGAGAAACCTGTTCGGAAAAGGAGAGTAAAATATGGCAGTAAATATCACAGATAGATCAGCAGTTGAAGCTTTAATCCGTGAGCAGATTGTATCTACCATCTTCCAGGATGCACCGAAACAGTCCGCATTCATGGGGATGGCGCGCAAGCTTCCAAATATGACATCCAAGCAGACCCGTATCCGCGTTCTGGACTTCCTTCCGACCGCATACTGGGTGGATGGCGACACCGGGATGAAGCAGACTTCTATGCAGGCATGGGATAATGTATATCTGACTGCGGCAGAGCTGGCGGTTATCGTGCCGATCCCGGAGTCTGTATTTGATGATGCCGAGATTGATATTCTGGGTGAGATTACCCCAAGAGTCAATGAGGCAATCGGTCAGAGAGTCGATGCGGCAATTATCTTTGGCGATAACAGACCGAGAGAGTGGCAGGCAGATATCATTACCCTGGCGCGTCAGGCTGGGAACAATGTTTCCCCATCTTCCGGCAAGGACTACTACGATCTGACTCTCGGAGAGGGCGGTGTATTTTCCAAAGTTGAGGATGATGGCTATGCGGTAACCGGAGCAATCGCCCCGATGACGTTCAAGTCCAAGCTGAGAGGACTGCGTGATTCAAACAAGCAGCCGATTTTCACACATAATATGCAGGATTCCAGCAAGTATGCGCTGGATGGCGTACCGATCCAGTTCCCAGAGAACGGTTCCTTCATGCCGGATATCGCACAGCTGGTTGTCGGCGATTTCTCCAAGGCTGTTTACGCGATTCGCCAGGATATTACCGTAAAACTGCTGACAGAGGGCGTCATCCAGGATCCGAATACGAAGGATATCGTTTATAACCTGGTACAGCAGGATATGATTGCGCTTCGTGTAGTATTCCGCATGGGCTGGGCGCTCCCGAATCCGGCAACCCGCCTCAATGAGGACCGTACCGGATGCACATTTGCATATCTGGAGCCGGGCACTCCGGCTGTTACCCAGAAGGTAACCTTTACGGTAACGGATGGAAAAGAGTCCAGCCCGACGGCCTATGAGGATGTCCGTATCAACGTAGATGGTGCGATCCTTAAGACGGATTCGGCTGGTAAAGCGGAGTTTAACCTGAGAAAAGGCACCTATGCGGCAAAGATCACGAAGAAAGGCTTTGTTCCGGTAACAGAGACGTTCACGGTTGACGCTTCTGCCGTAAACAAGGCAATCACTCTGGTAGCGCAGGCCTAGTAAGGAGCTGATGCAATGGCTTATGTAACACGGGACTATTACATTTCCGGATATCTGCAGGGGCGTTCCCCTGCGGTGCCGGATACAGACTTCCCGTTTTGGGAAAAGCAGGCGGAGCGAATCATAGACAGCTGCACATTCGACCGAATCAAGGCGAATATCAGCCTTTTGACGGAGGATGTGAAAGATTGCACCTGTGAGCTGACAGAACTGCTCTATCAGGCGGACAAGGCTTCGCAGAGCACATCTGATTTTGGCGGTCCGTTGACATCATATTCCAACGACGGAGAATCCGGCACGATTGACCTGTCACGGTCGATTTACACCGAAGAGGGGAAACGGAAAAAGTGCCGGGAGATCATCTGCCGGTATCTGGGAAATACGCCACTGCTTTATCGGGGGGTGTGAGAATGAACCCGAATTACAATCAGATAATTACAGTCTTCCGGAAGGTTGGAATGGCGTGGAGCAAGAGTGTGTTCGAGCAATGTTTTTGGAAGTCTGGGATCACCGTGGTGCAGAATGATACTGAAGCATCGCAGACGAACACCTACACAGTACGTATTCCCCTGGAAGCGGCTGGAAGCGATTTTTCGGCGTCTCTGGGGGATGTAGTAGTGTTAGGCGAATGTGCGGACGAGATCACTGGAAAAAGCCCTAACACGGTGGCGGAAGTCCTGCGCCGGAATAAGCCGAATGCGTTTCTTGTCAGCGCATATTCAGACAACACCGCCTATCGGATGGCGAAGCACTACAGACTGGGGGGCTGATGATGGATGTCGAAATCAAATGGAATAAAACATCGGATCAGATTGCCAAAGAGAAAACAAGGGGCAATGATGGCCTTCTGTTTCTCGCCAACGAGGCAAAACGGCTGATGGATCCGTATGTTCCGGCTGATAGCCTGGCACTTGCCCAGAATGTCAGCGTCCATGTAGAGGGAGACACTGGTGTGATTGAGTATCAATCGCCATATGCTCATTACCAATACAAGGGCGTGGCATACGGTCCGAACTATCCGCTGATGGATGGCGGCGCTGTGATGGGATATTATTCCCCACCACACAAGTCCTCCACAGGAAAGAAGCTGAAATACAACCATTTCCGCCATCCGCAGGCTACATCCGAATGGGACAAGGCTATGATGAGGGCACGCAAGGGCGATCTGGTGCGGGCACTGGAAAACTATCTCGGAGGTAAGTGACATGACAAAGCATGATGCAGTGACGGTGTTCTTCCAACCAAAAGCCGAGGAGCTGGCGGGTCAGTACCTGGAATTTAACTATTCGGATGATTACAGCGGCATTTCGCTGGTAACAAACTATTCGGACAAGCTGCTTAAAAAGTATCTTTGGGGGTCTGAAAAAGAATACGGTTTCTCGATTATAATTGTGCAGCCGTATTCGACCGATACGGACGATCTGAACCTTACGGCGATGAATTTCGCCCAGGCTTTCATGGATTGGCTGGAAGAGCAGAATAAAAAGCGGAACTATCCGGAATTTCCGAATAGTTGCCAGATAAAGAAGATGGAGACGCTCCAGAATATGCCAAATCTGGCGGGCGTCAATGTAAAGGAAGGAATGGCGCGGTACATGGTACAGTGCCGGATTGTCTATTTTGAGAAAGGAGACAAGCGATGAAAATTAGTGAATTAATGGCAGGCGTAACGCCGAACGCGTCCTATGAAGGCTGGGTAACGGCAGATGACTGGGTTCTGGCGATTGATACCAAGTCGTCAGCGGGAGTAACTACAGAAGTAAAAAATTATGAGGTTGTGCAGATGGGTGTCGAGGGTCTGGATGCGAATCTTAACCCGGTAACGTCAGAGAAAACCTATATCCGTGCTGGTAAATCCACGCTGAAATCGGGAACGGCAAGATCTTTTGCAGTGTCCGGCGACCGTTATATCGGCGATCCGGCGCAGGATTTTATGCTGTCCCACACAATGAAATATGCAAGAGGCAACGCGGCGGTAACAAATTATGTTTATTTCTGTATGCTCAACGGTAAAGGCGAAAAGGGTCAGGTGTCCGTGATTGTCAATTCAGAGGGTGGCGGCAATGCGGGAGAGTCATCGTCCATCGATGTCAACCTGCAGAAGATTGGCTCAGAACCGGCGGAGTATACGTATTTGGCAGAATAGGAGGATGAAAGATGCAGATCAGAGGCAGAGAAGTAGATTTTAAAATCACTCGTTTAAAAGATGCAGCGGCGATGGAAAAAGCCCTCGATCACATGACTGAAAGTGAGAAGAAAATCAACCACAAGGGAAAACTCACAGAAATCATGTCGGCTACCATTGATCTGTTCCGCAATTTTGTGAAAGAAGCTACCGGAGAGGATGTCCTCGAAGACTGCGACGATGTGGAAGAAGCAAAAAATGTCTACGTCGAGATGCTTCGCGAGGTTGCAAAGCAGAAAGAAGAGGCGCTCGGCTTTTCGATGGATGAAATCAAATGATGAAATGGTCTGTAACTTTTGATAGGCTCCCCAGTACGGCGACTATTGGCGGAGTGGTGTATGATGTAGTCTTTGGTTATCGGACGATGATGGCAGCAGAAATAGAAATGTTCCGGCAGGATATTAGCGATGAACAGAAGATGCTTAATGCGCTGAATATGTTCTATATCCGCAATATCCCGCCGGATCTGGATGCTGCGGTAGATTATATGCTGTGGTTCCATCGAGGCGGAGAACCAGCGCGGAAAGGTGGCGGATCCAAACGCCGGACGACGCGGCGGGGATATTGCTTTTTGAAGGATGCTCCGCTGATTTATGCGGCGTTCCGGCAGCAGTACGGCATCAATCTCAGGCAGACGCCGAACGACTCCCTGCATTGGTGGGAGTTCCTGGCGATGTTTGAGGCACTGGACGAAAACACCCGGATGGCGAAGGTCATGTACTGGCGGACCTGTGATACCAAAGGAATGGGAAAAGAGCAAAAAGCGTATATCAAGCAGATGCGGACACTTTATTCCCTGGAAGAGCCGCAGGCAACGATGGATAGCCGGTTGAGACTGGCAAAGCGTAACGCAGATATGCGGGCGTATGTGAAAAGAAGGATGGAAGAATGCCAAAACGGGTAAAGTGCCCTTACTGCGGCTACTCCATGCTTATTTTTTTTACCGAAAAATCAGAGTGTCATGGAGTAACCGTCCCATGTAAAGGGCGGAATTGTGGAAAAGAATTTGAAATCAAGATAAGGAACGGAGAGCAAATCAAGTAGAGCCATTATGAGCCGATGATTTTCTCTTGTCCGAGAGGCGAGGTGAAATGAATGGGCTATGATGGAACTGTAAAGATTGGCACGGAACTGGATAGCAGCGGAGTCAAAAAAGGCTTAGACGAGATTAATGGAACAGCGCAGTCAGGATTCTCAAAGTTTAGTGAGATTGGAAAGAATGCGCTGTCTGTTTTTGCCGGAAATATGCTGACCGGCGTTGTATCACAGGCCAAGAATGCCGCCGGGGCTGTCCTTGATATTGGCATGAGCTTTGAGTCGGGGATGTCGAAAGTAGAGGCAATCTCCGGTGCGACCGGCGAGGACCTGGCAGCCCTGACAGATAAAGCGAAAGAAATGGGCGCAAAGACGAAGTTCAGCGCCACCGAGTCCGCCGAGGCGATGCAGTACATGGCAATGGCAGGATGGAAAACCGGCGATATGCTGAACGGCATCGAGGGTATCATGAACCTTGCTGCAGCATCCGGCGAAGATCTGGCTACGACTTCTGATATTGTCACAGACGCACTTACTGCGTTCGGCTTGTCGGCACAGGATTCTACTCATTTTGCGGATATACTGGCACAGGCGTCCTCCAACGCAAACACCAACGTCAGCATGATGGGCGAGACGTTTAAATACGTGGCTCCGGTCGCTGGCGCGATGGGATATTCGGCGGAGGATGTGGCGCTGGCGGTCGGATTGATGGCGAACTCCGGTATCAAAGCCAGCCAGGCAGGTACTTCCCTGAAAGCGGCGCTGGTAAACATGGTAAAGCCAACGGATGATATGCGGGGCGTCATGGAGCGGCTTGGCATATCGATCCAAAATGCTGACGGAAGCATTAAGCCATTCGGAGAGTTGATCGGGGATCTGAGGGACAAGTTTGCGATTACCACGGATGCGGAGCGCGCCCAGAACTACGCGATGGCAGAACAACGCCTTACCGCGGAGGGGCTGGCGGACAGTCTGTCCGGGTTAAGCGGAGAGCAGCGGAATACACAAATCGCATACCTTGAAGGCGTTGAGCTTATCAAGGATATGACCAAAGAAGAGATTAAGGCTCAGGCAAAGCAGAAACTTGGAATCAAGCTGACGAAAGAGAGACAGCTCTCGGAGGAAGAGCTATATCAGCTTGCATCTTCCCTCGGTAAAGAATCGTTGGATGGCATGACGGCGGCGATGCAGGAGGAAGCGGCTGCGACCCTGTTTGGAAAAGAGGCTATGTCCGGAATGCTGGCGATCATCAACGCGTCAGATGCAGACTATGAAAAACTGGCAGGCTCGATCGAAAACTGCGATGGCGCTGCGGCGGCAATGGCAGAAACTATGCAGAATAACCTGGAAGGGCAGCTTACAATCTTCCGTTCGGCCAGAGAAGCACTTGCACAGGAGATTTATGAATCCATCCAGGAACCGCTCAAAAATCTTACCAAAGTAGGAATTGAAGCGGTGTCAAATCTGACGCAGGGATTCAGTGAAGGCGGCGTCATGGGAATGATTGACGCTGCCGGTCAGATGGCGAGTGCATTTGCTGAGAATCTTCCATCGATTATCGAACAGGGGCTTCCACTGGTAGAGGGGTTTACTGAAAACCTTCGTTCGAATGCCGGTAAGCTGGTAGATGGTGGCATCGACCTTATGCTAAAACTGGCGCAGGGTCTGATGGATGGGCTGCCATCGATGCTACAGCATGTCCCGCAGATTGTCATTAATATCGCCGGAATCATCAACGACAATGCTCCGAAACTGCTGATGGCAGGTGTTGAGCTGATTGGAATACTGGCAAAAGGACTGATTCAGGCGATTCCCGACTTGATTGCAGCACTCCCGCAGATAATCCAGGCGATTGCAGCCACGATCCAGGCGTTTAACTGGCTGGCGCTGGGAAGCAACATCATCACGCTGTTGAAAAATGGCATCACGTCGATGGGCGGTGCGGTACAGTCAGCCGGAACGGGAATATTTAACGCAGTCAAGGGTGCGATCCAGAACCTGCCGCAGACGCTTCTGTCAATCGGTAAGAGCGGCGGCACGGGAATCTTGAACGGGCTGAAAGGAATGGTCGGTTCAATCAAGGGAGCTGCGACAAGCATCTTGACCGGCATTGTGAGCGCACTCACATCGCTGCCGTCCAAACTCTTAGGTCTTGCGAAAAATGGCGCCCAGAGCATCGTCAAGGGATTTACAGGGCAGTCGTGGGGCAATATCGGAAAGAATATCATCACAGGCATTACAGCCGGAATCACGGGTTCGGTTGGAAAGCTGGCAGAGGCGGCGAAGAATGCAGCAAAGAAAGCGTTTGACGCGGCAAAGGATTTCCTTGGTATTCATTCTCCATCGAAGCTGATGCGGGACGTTATCGGCAAAAACATGATCGCCGGATTTGAGAGCGGTATCGTGGCAGAAACACCGAATCTGGAAAAAACGTCGGCTGGTTCTGCTCAAAGGGCGGTGGAGAGTATGCAGGGAATTGCATTACAGAGATCCGGAACTGTGGTAGCAGGGAATCAGGTACCGCCGGCACCAACGCCGGGCGGCGGACAAGGAAGCACAGTGGTTGTTCTTGAAAAAGGCAGCATAACCGGAGAGGTAACGATGGATGGAGAAAAAGTAGGCACACTTGTAGCGCCTACAGTGGATACCGAGATTGAACGAGCGCGGAAGGAGAGTGAACGATGATTTATCCAGATGTGCAGATGGCAGATATAAAAACCTTTACAGACTGGGGGCTGAAATTGGAATCGATAAATATTTCCTTCCCCGAAGCTAAGACGGATCAGGTAGATATTCCAGGAGCGAACGGGCTCCTGGATCTGTCTGAGGTAAACGGTCAGATTTGTTATAAAAACCGAACGCTGACCTTGAATTTTTCCCTGTTTGACGATTACACGGAATGGCATGATTTAAGCAGTAAAATCGCCAAGACGTTGCACGGAAAGGTTATCAAGTGCGTTCTGCCAGACGATCCGAACTATTACTATGAGGGGCGTTTTTCATTGCAGACGACAAAAAGCAATGATGTGCTGGCGGATTTTGTGATTATTGGCGATGTGCAGCCATTTAAAATGGAACGGTACACAGCGGCGGAAAATTGGCTGTGGGATCCGTTTTCATTCGAGAACGGCATAGTCAGAGGATATAGTGGCATATCAATCTCCGGTTCCCTGTCGGTTGATGTGACCGGATCTGATATGCCGATAGTTCCGGAGATCACCTGCAGTGCGGCCATGACGGTAGAGGTAGGCGGTAAGACGTTTGAGCTGACAGAAGGAGTCAATAAAAACTATGACATCATCCTGGGATCCGGAACAAACGTTATGAAATTTACTGGCACCGGCACCGTGTCGATTGATTTCAGAGGAGGTGTGCTGTAGATGTATAAAGTTACAGTGGTTACGGAGGGAAAGGAATATCCGCTTTTGAACCAGGTTCTCCGGCTGGAGAATCCAACGCTGAAAGAATATGCCGGCAACTCTCCGGGGTATCTTAAATTTAAGATTACGCCGAAGCATCCGTATTATGACAAGATTCTGCCACTGTCTTCCGAATTATTTGTTTATGAGGACGGAATGGAGATCTTCCGAGGGCGGAGCATGACGACCGAAGAAGAGTTTAACCGGACACATCAAATCACTTGCGAATCGGATCTCGCATACCTATGCGACAGCATCATCCGACCATTTGAGTTCCAGGGCAGTATTGTGGAGTTTATGACTCAGGTGTTGAAGGTTCACAATGAACAGGTAGAGGCACGTAAACAGTATCTTCTGGGGCGCGTCAATGTGGTAGATAGTAACAACTACATTAACCGTAGCAACTCTGATTATGCGTGCTCTCTGGACTGCCTGCGGGATAAGCTGGTAAAGACCCACGGCGGATATCTCCGGACCCGGTGCGAATCTGGAAAGCGCTATCTGGATTATCTGACGGATGGCGGCGGGACAAACGATCAGGTCATTCGGTACGGTGTCAATCTTGCAGATTACAGCAAGACGCAGGATGCCACGGAGCTTTTTACTGCGCTGATTCCGACCGGCGCAGACCTGGAAGATACCTCCTCCAGCGGAGAGAGTACCACCAAAACAGTCGATATTACATCCGTGAATGGCGGCAAAGATTTTATTTACGATGAGGATGCGGTGCAGCGGTACGGCTGGATCTTCCGTCAGCACAAATGGGAGGATGTCACACTGCCGGAAAACCTCATCAAAAAGGCGCGGGCGTATCTGGAGCAGTCCATCTATTTGAGTGATGTTTTAAAGCTGACAGCGGTGGATCTGGCGAATGTGGATGTCGATATCAAGCGTTTGAAAACAGGGTACTGGACAAAGGTTATATCCCGTCCTCACGGTGTGGATGTTATGTATATCCTGGAAGAACGTACGCGAAACCTGCAGGAGCCAGGAAAAGACACAGTTTCTCTGGGCGGCACGATTGCTACGTTATCTGGCAGCGTGGCGAAATCCCAAAAGGAATTATCTGCGAAAGTGGAGCAGGTGGGACAGGCGGCGACAAAGGGCATCGACCAGAAGATTAATAATGCAACGCAGCTCATCAGCGGCGGACTCGGCGGTTATGTGGTAATTGGACGCTCAGAGAACGGTCAGCCAGAGGAAATTCTAATTTTGGACGCGCCGACGAAAGCCAATGCCAAGAATGTGATCCGGCTCAATAAGAACGGCATTGGATTTTCCACCAGCGGATACAATGGAGTATATCGGAATGCCTGGACCATCGACGGAAATCTGATTGCGGATTTTATTACATCTGGAACAATGTATGCGGACCGGATTAAGGGCGGGACGCTGACTCTTGGAGGCAAGGACGATGCGAATGGTATTATGAATGTACTTGATTCAACTGGCGAAACTGTTTGTCTCCTTGATAATCAAAGCCTTAAGGTGTTCGGAAATATGGTAACGACTGATTTTAACATAGCTTATGATGCGATTGATAGATGGACTGCAATTCGAGTTATGGATAATAAGAAAGATTACAGCGTACAGATTACAGAGATATCAATGTATGCATTTGAAGGGCTCGGGGAAGATTTAAATGGAAACTATAGTGAAACATTATGGACAAGGACACAAAAGGCAGACCACGAAACGGGGGCTGCTGACAACAAATAAAGGCTGAGTATCAAGCACCGGGAAAGTGCGGGATATTCAGCCTGTTTTGTTGTCCGGGGTTTCCAAAGGGGCTTGCCCCTTGGCACACGACTTTGCTTGCAAAGTGTAGTGTGTTATACGCTCTGTCGGCGTTGCTGCGAAAATGCGGTTGCCACCAGGGAGGGCAAGGGCATTTGAAACGGCAGGAAAACAGGGCTGTGATTGCGTGGCGTGGAGCCGCAAGCGCAGGACTGGTTTCATCAGCAGACAGGGCGTATATGAAAGTCCCCGTTCCTCGTTCTACACCGAACTTGTGGACACACTCCCGTAAAAACTGAAATTTTAGACTATTTGTAAATAAACCTTTATATTATCCCAAGTGAAATTTTTAATTCTAATATGCGTAAAACAGATTCATCGATTCGTTCCTCTGTAATTTCTCCCTGTTTGACTGCTTCAAGTATGGCTGGAATTTGCACCTCAAAATCTGTGCAGCATAACATATCATTTCCTGCCTTCACAGCTTGAACTGCAATTTTTGTGTCTTCTGCAAAATTGCGCACACCATCCATAGCTAAGTCATCTGTAATAATAACTCCAGTAAATTTTAATTCTTCCCGCAGGATTTTGTGTACCTGTGAAGACAGCGAAGCAGGGGTTTGACTATCCATGCAGGATACCACATTATGAGAAACTAATACCATATTGGCTCCAGAATCAATTCCTGCTTGAAACGGCAAGAAATCTGAGTTCAAAAATGTTTCATAGGTGCGATTATCATAAGCAATACCTGTATGTGTATCCACATTATTTCCGTACCCGGGGAAATGCTTTAGGACGCTCCCCATACCTTCTTGAAACATGGTTTGCACAACTAAGTGGACATAAGCGGCAGTTTGCTCTGCGTTCTGTCCAAAACTCCGGTCATAAATAAAATCCTCTGGATTTTGCGAAACATCGCAGATTGGGGCAAAGTTCAAATTAATCCCCAAACTATTCAATAATTCACATTTTTCTTGTGTGTCACTTTGAATCAAATCAAAGCCACCTTCAGCATAGAGTTCTTGAGGGGACCAGAAAGGCACAGCTCGCAAATTAGGGTTTGTGCTAACACGGTTGACAGTGCCTCCTTCTTCATCTACTCCGATAAACATGGGGATTTTTGCTGCACTTTGGTAACTTTGAATATTCTGGATAATTTCATCTCTTGTTTTTCCAGAAAAGTCTCGGCTAAAAAGAATATAACCTCCAAGATTATACTCCTTTACCTTCTGTACGCTATTTATTTCGGGACAGCGTGCAATAAACATCTGTCCAACTTTTTCTTCCAGCGTCATTGCATTTAGAATTTCTTGTGCTTTCTGTGTCACGGAAGCAGAAGGGGGACTTGGCTCTGTTTCACCAGTTGTTGGTTCAGGATTTTCGGTATTCAAACTGGAATCCGTAACCGTAATGGAAAGTAATTCAACCTCTTGTACAGATGCATTCAAATCCAATTTGCCATGATATGAAACTGTCACTGGATTCCCAATCACTATTCCTGTCTCACCAGTTGAAATATTTACACCTTCTGTTCCAAAATAATATTCACGATTATCCTCACCTTGAACAGTTAGAGTATTCATTGTTGCATCTTTTACAGTTCCTCGAAGCTCTTGTGCAGGTTCAGTTGTACTTGAATTTCCAATAATTTCTATTGTTGCCTCAGACGAGTTTTCCAACAAAATATTATTTACTTTATGCAAACTGGCTATCGCAATGCCTGCACATACAAGAAGCAAGATAATCACACTAAAAATAAGCACTTTATTCCTTTTTTCTTTTTTTACCCGTCTCATGTAATCCTCCTGATTGTTTTATAAAACTACATATATTTTTCTGCAATTATTTTCCTACCTGCTCCATCATCCTCTTTGCCAACTGCCGGAACTGTTCCGCCGTTTCCTCGTCCATCGGAAGAAACTTCCCAATCTGTCCGGCAATCATAGCAGTTACATCGTCCATAGAAAGCAGCTCCTGCTGGTGGTCTTTCATGGTTTCCTGCATGGTTTGGAACATAGCGGTGGTCACAGCTTCTCCTGGCTGTTCTCTGTTGTCCATATCTTTCTTAATATCTCGCAGGATAGCAAGAAATACATTCTTGATTTTTTCAATTTCCGCTTCATGTTCTCCCATCTTCTGTGCGTTCAGAAGTTGCAAATCCTGTTTTGCTTCTGCCCGATGTTCCGGGTGTTCTTTCATCAGATCGGACAAGGAAGCCGTTTCCAGTTCAATCAGCTGATTTCGTGCCATGATACCCTTTGCCGCTGTGTCTTGAAAATAAATCCGTATCAAATCCATCAGTTTCGGGAAGTTCCTGTGTTCCAACAGACGGTTAAGGATTTGCACATCGACTGTACCTGCCACAAGCCCTCTCACAGCTCCCTCGGACAATCCTAATTCAGAAATATCATAACTTTTACGGACACTCAAGGTGGACAAGCCTAATATGTAGTCCGTTGATACCTTAAATTCCTTTGCCACGCCTATGAGAATATCGCTGCTGACCGTCTTTGTTTCCCCACTGACAATGCGGCTCAACTGGGAAGCAGATACGCCTATCTTCTCCGCAAGTTGCTTTTGAGAAATATGATTGCCGTTGCACAAATCAGAAATCCTTTGTCCGGGTGTTCCGGGTAAAGCCATACACAGCACCTCCTTTTCCTATTTCCCATTATACAAGAAAATTGCAGAACTGCAATTTTGAAATTGAATATTGCCCTAAAATGCAATTCTCGCAAGATTCCGGGAATTGCATTTTTTTCGTGTAGACTTAGGGTAGTTCATCGATGAACTGCACCTTGAAAAATGAATGACCATCCGAAAAGGAATACCCCGGCAGGGGAAGCACCGCAACGAGCCACTTCGGGACAAAATGTCCCGAAGTCCGGGGAGCGTGCCAACGCCGGAACACGCCGCAGGAATGGGGCAGGAAGCCTTTTCGGGGAGAACGGCAAAGGAAAAATGGAGGGAACACATGAGAGAGAACCCATATAAACGACTGCCGCCCATAGAGTGCAAGCAGGACGGTTCCCTTTACCGCATGACACCGGCACAGAGGAAACAGGCAAACGCCCTGATCCGCCGGGAGTGCTGCTGTTATGAGGACGGGAACTGTATGTTCCTTGACGATGGAGACATCCACGCCTGCCCCCAGACCATTTCTTTCTCGGTCTGCTGCAAGTGGTTCCGCTGGTCGGTCTTGCCGCAAATCGGAACGCTGGAAGCAGAGATTTTCCGGGATAAGGATCTAAAACGCTGTGCGGTCTGCGGCAGAGTGTTCGTCCCAAAGTCCAACCGGGCGAAATACTGTCCCGACTGCGCCGCCAGAGTTCACAGGCGGCAGAAAACAGAAAGTGAACGGAAAAGGAGGTCTGCTGTGGACAGTTAAGAGCGGGAAAAGCCTTGATTTGCAAGGCTCCGCAAGCCCTCAACCGGGGCGGCTGGTATCATTTATCATTCGCCCCGGAAAACGGGCCTCTAACCGTCCACAAAACACGCTATGACAAACACGATTTATATTCACCAGCCGGAAAAGGCGTTCAGTTTCACCCGGCTCCCCAATTTCCTTTTTGAAGCACCCACATTCCAGCCCTTGAGCAACGAAGCGAAGGTGCTGTATGCCTTTGTCCTGCGCCGGGCGGAGTTGTCCCGGAAGAACGGCTGGGCGGACGAGTACGGGCGGGTCTACCTGTACTACCCCATCTGCGAGGTGGTCGCTTTGCTCCGCTGCGGGCGGCAGAAAGCGGTCAACACCCTGCGGGAGTTGCAGTATGCGGGGCTGGTGGAAATCCAGAAACAGGGCTGTGGAAAACCCAACCGCATTTACCCGAAATCCTATGAAGCGGTTCCAAACACCGACTTCAAGAAATCCGGTTATGGTACGCCGGAGGGCTGAAAACCGTACTTGGCGAGTACGAAAATCAATCCTCTTGAAGTACGGAAATCTGACGGTATATAGAAATACAGAGATTAAAACCATCTATTTACATTCATTCCATTCCAATCCTATCAGAGATATTTTCGGCGGGAAAACCCGCCGGAAAGGAATGGAATGGGGAAAGGAGTTCAATGGCACAACACGCAATTTTGCGATTTGAGAAGCACAAGGGCCACCCGGCGGGGCCGCTGGAAGCCCACCATGAACGGAAAAAGGAGCAGTACGCCAGCAACCCGGACATTGACACCAGCCGGAGCAAGTACAATTTCCACATCGTCAAGCCGGATGGCCGCTACTACCATTTCATTCAGAGCCGCATCGAGCAGGCCAGATGCCGCACCCGCAAGGACAGCACTCGGTTTGTGGACACGCTGATTACCGCCAGCCCGGAGTTTTTCAAGGGCAAGTCCCCAAAGGAGATAGCGGCCTACTTCCAGAGGGCGGCGGACTTCCTCATTGACCGGGTGGGCCGGGAGAACATCGTTTCGGCTATGGTACACATGGATGAAAAAACGCCCCATCTGCACTTGGTCTTTGTGCCGCTGACAAAGGACAACCGCCTGTGCGCCAAAGAAATTATCGGCAACCGGGCCAATCTGACGAAGTGGCAGGACGATTTTCACGCCTGTATGGTGGAGCAGTACCCCGACCTGGAGCGTGGGGAAAGCGCCAGCAAGACGGGCCGGAAGCATATCCCCACCCGGCTGTTCAAACAGGCGGTCAACCTCTCCAAACAGGCGAGGGCCATTGAAGCGGTTCTCTCCGGCATTACCCCGCTGAACGCCGGAAAGAAGAAAGAGGAAGCCCTCTCCATGCTGAAAAAGTGGTTTCCGCAGATGGAGAACTTCTCCGGGCAACTGAAAAAATACAAGGTCACAATCAATGACTTGTTAGCGGAAAATGAAAAGCTGGAAGTCAGGGCAAAGGCCAGCGAAAAAGGCAAGATGAATGACACGATGGAACGGGCGAAGTTAAAAAGCGAACTGGACGATATGCGGCGGCTGGTTGACCGTATCCCGCCGGAGATTTTAGCGGAACTGAAACGGCAACAGCGGCAGCATGGAAAGGAAAGGTGATCTTATAAGTAATATCAGATACAAAAAGGAAATCGAAATCGTGACTTTTCAGGGAAAGGAAATCACACTGGAAAATCTCTCCCCGGTGTTCACGCCGGAACAGGAAGCAGCCAAACGCCGGGAACTGGAACAGCAGCTTTATGAGGTGTTCCGCAAGTACGCCGACAAGCGGGAGAGTGAGGAAGCCGGGACATAAGGTTTTCCAAACCCATCATTGATTTGCGGGGCTGCTGGCGGTATAATAGAACTGTCAGCAGCTCCGTTTCTTTTTTAAGAAAAGGAGCGACAA
>ENA-OPSK01000292-OPSK01000292.1-human-gut-metagenome-genome-assembly--contig:-NODE-292-length-47053-cov-8.975510_pt1 | contig 47053 bp, 43 predicted proteins | sample MGYA00241807_ERZ501905 | MGnify/ENA primary metagenome ERZ501905 (study PRJEB25962, sample SAMEA2042111) | human gut metagenome | biome: human gut; feature: human-associated habitat; material: faeces...
GAGCGCGATGAAACCTTGCGAAGTGAGGGTAGTGAACGTCTAGCGTTTGAGGAAAGATTCTCCGTTTTCGTCTTCATAGACTAAAGCTTAGCCAACAAATTTACATAAACAGAACCTTTACTGAGCCACCGGCTGTGTACCATCTGCAGGCTGTGTTGCAGCATCACCTGCATTTGGATCCGCTGCCTGTGTACTTGCGTCGGTCTGTCCATCCGCTGGTGTAGCAGCGTCAGTCGGTGCAGCTGTGGTCGCATCTGTCTGTGCGCCTGGGTCAGTCTGTGTATCGGTAGCTGTATCTGCCTGCGCATCGCCTGCCTGATCTGCGGCGATATATTCTGTAATGTTTGCATGAGACAGGGTCTTGTTGTCTGTAATGTAGATGGCAGCACTCAGAGCTGTCTTGCTGGAAGGAACTTCCACTTTCTGTGTACCGGATTCACCATGTGTTGTATAAACTGTGATAGAATCGTAGCTGTCAGAAAGCTTGTAGAGAATATCTGATTTTGCAATTTCATCTCCGGAAGCATCCGTGATCACGCAACGGAGTTCTGTATTACCAGGAATCGTGCAGGCTTCCAGATTACCGTTTTCATCTGTGGTTCCTTCAAATAATTTCTCATTACCATCATAAACAGCAACGGTGGCAGCGGCAAGCTTCTGTCCATCTGTGCCATACCATCTGGTATAAAGCTGCACATCACCGTCTGTCAGTGTTTCTTTTTCCGCAGAAAGTTCCGCACCGGTACTTATCTGTGGCGCTTCATTTGGAAGCTGGAAACTGCATCCGTTCAATAAAAAGGCACTGCTGATCGTAAGGGCTGCGATCAGTGCCGCATATGTTTTCTTTTTCATGAGTAAAACCTCTTTTCCTATTACTATTTGCATGATTACTTATAGAATGATACAAAAATGTGAATATTTCAAGAAATTTTTATGAAAAAAAGAAAAATATTGATTTTTGTACAAGCCATCCCTATAATAAAGTAGATAAATTATACAGTCAAAGAGAAAAATAGTTTATAAAATAAGCTTGTGTTCGCAGATTCCTTTATTAATATAAAAGAATTTCTGAATACACAACAAGTAGGAGGATATATGATTAGGACAACATCAGTGAAGAAAAAACTGGCAGGTTCCTGCCTGACGCTGTGTCTGACCGGAGCACTTGCATGGAATGTTACATCCGTGTCTGCATGGGCAGCACCTTCTTCAGGAACAGACCATAGATAGGGAGCGCCATTGCCGAGCCCTGTCCGTAGCCCATAGTATTGAAGTGTATGTAGCGTTCTTCGCCTCCAACCCATGTGGCGGCCACGAGCTGGGGGGTGAAGCCCATGAACCATCCGTCGGCGTTATAGTTGGTCGTTCCGGTCTTGCCGCCGATGTCGCCGGTGAGATTGTAGACACTGCGGAGCTTGCGGGCTGTACCGCCGTTGACGACGTTGAGCAGCATCGACAGAATCCTGTAGTAGGCCGTTTCGCTGAGCACTTCGGTATGTTTGGGCGTGAACTCACTGATAATGTTGCCGTTTGAGTCGACGATAGAGCTTACGAAGATAGGGTCGACACGCATTCCGTTGTTGGCGAACGCCGTGTAGGCTGCTGCCATCTCTTTGACCGATACGTCGTTAGGGCCGAGGCAGAGCGACAGCGTCGGCTGGATTCTGCCTGTCAGACCGAAATTGTGCATCGTGCGGGCCACGTTGACCGGGCCTAACTGCGATATGAGACGGGCCGAGATCCAGTTGTTGGAGTGGGTGAGGGCCCACCGCAGATCTACCATCGAGCCGACGCGGGCGCGGCCGGAGTTGCGCGGACGCCAGACGCTGCCGCTCTCGTCGCGGAGCTCGGGCTGGGCGTTGAGAAGCTGGTCGCAGGGGGTGAAGTTCTCTTCCATGGCGTAGGCATAGAGGAAAGGCTTCACTGTCGATCCGATCTGGCGGCGTCCGGTCGAAACCATGTCGTAGGTGAAATATGAAAAGTCGGGGCCGCCGACGTAGGCTTTCACATGTCCGTTAGTGGGGTCGATAGCCATGAAGCCGCAGCGCAGGAACATCTTGTGGTATCGCAGCGAGTCCATCGGCGTCATTACAGTGTCGACGACTCCGTGGTAGGTGAACACCTTCATCTCGTGGGGCGTGTTGAACGCCTTGTCGATTTCGGCTCGGGTGGCTCCGGCTTTCTTCATGGTGCGGTAGCGGTCGGTGTTGGCCATCGCCCGGCGCAGAAGGTGGTTGAGGCGTATCTCCGACAGCTCAACGCGGTTTGAGGTGTAGGGCGCCGACTTCGATCCGCGTTTTTCGCGGAAGAAGGCCGGCTGAAGGTAGCCTCCCATGTGCTGTTCGACGGCTTCTTCGGCATAGCGCTGCATACGCGAGTCGATAGTAGTGTAGATTTTCAGGCCGTCGCTGTAGATGTCGTATTTCGAGCCGTCGGGCTTGGGGTTTTTCTCGACCCAGCCGAAGAGCGGATTTGTCTCCCACATGACGGAGTCTTCGAGGAAGCGGTCGATCTCCCATCCGCGATAGTTCTCGCGCACGGGCTTCTTTGCCCGCAGCATACGGCGCAGTTCCTCGCGGAAATATGGAGCGATGCCTTCTTTATGGTCACTGACCTTATGGAAGTTAAGCGTGAGAGGCAGGGCGCTCAGTTCGTCGACTTCGGCCTGAGTCAGCATTCCGGCTTTCTTCATCTGCTCGAACACAACGTTGCGGCGCTGGCGCGTGCGCTCGTTCTGACGGACGGGATTGTAGTATGAGGGATTTTTCACCATCCCGACGAGGGTGGCCGCCTCCTGAATGTTGAGGTCTTTGGGGCTCTTTCCGAAATAGACCATCGCGGCGCTCTTGATTCCGACGGCGTTGTAGAGGAAATCGAACTGGTTGAGATACATTTTCAGAATCTCGTCTTTGCTGTAGAAGCGCTCGAGCTTCACGGCAATCATCCATTCGATAGGTTTCTGGAGGGCGCGCGAGAAGAATCCGTTACTGCGCGGCGAGTAGAGCTGTTTTGCGAGCTGCTGGGTTATTGTTGAGCCGCCGCCGGCGTTGCGCTGCTGCATCAGCAGGGTCTTGAACAACACGCGCATGAACGCGCGGGCGTCGATTCCCGAGTGTTCGAGAAAACGCGAGTCTTCGGTGGCAATCAGTGCGTTGACCACGTGGGGGCTTATCTCGTCGAAGTCGGCGTAGACGCGGTTTCCGGTGTCGCGGAAATAGCGGCCGATCTCTTCTCCGTCGGCCGAATAGATTATCGAGGCGAAGCGGTCGCGCGGGTTCTTCAGCTCTTCTACGGGTGGCATATAGCCGATTATTCCGTTGTAGATGAGCACAAAGAAGATGAAGATTGTCAGTATGAGGATTCCGAAAGCGGCCCAGAGCCATGCTATAAGGCCCATGCCGCTCTTGCGGCGCTTGCGGGACTTCCCGTTGTTATATGCAAAGTTGTTGTTGCTCATAATATTGAATATCGGTCTTCATAAGGCCATATTTCAGCGCAAAGTTAGCGAAAAATTGCGGCGCCGCCAAATCTCGGCGCGGGATCAGCGGCGTGCGGCGAAGAAGCTGCGGAGCAGGGCGGTGGCTTCGTCGGCAAGCAGTCCGCCTTCGATGCGTGCGCGAGGATGAAAAGGCGGTCGGGCGGCGAACACGCGATAGCCGCGTTTGGGGTCGGGGGCGCCGTAGACTATGCGGCTTATCTGTGCCCATCCGATTGCGCCGGCACACATGGCGCAAGGCTCGACGGTGACGTATAGCGTGCAACCTGTCAGATATTTCCCGCCCAGACGCGTGGCTGCCGCCGTGATGGCCTGCATCTCGGCGTGGGCGGTGACGTCGTTGAGGGCTTCGGTCAGATTGTGTCCGCGTCCGATGATGGCGCCTTTGGGACTGACGACGACGGCGCCGATAGGCACCTCGTCGGCTTCGGCCGCGCTGCGGGCTTCTTCGAGAGCCCGGCGCATGAATTGTTCGTCAAGCTGCTGCTGTGTCATGGCTGTGTGAAGGTACGAAACGTGCCGATAGCTCCCAGAGAATGTAGATCGGCAGGAAAACTACGGTAAGAGTGAACGGATCGCCCGTAGGGGTCACCACGGCGGCGAGTATAAGCAGCACGACCACGGCGTGGCGCCGGTAGGACGAGAAGAACGAGCGCGTCAGCAGTCCCGTTTTCCCCAGTAGCCATGCCAGAAGCGGAAGCTCGAAGATTATTCCCATGACGAGAATCAGCATCAGAAAATTGTCCATATAGGAATCGAGCGAAATCTGATTCGGAACAAGCTCGCTGACCTGATAGCCGGCGAGAAAGCGCAGTGTCAGCGGAAATACGAGGAAATATCCGGCCGCAACGCCGATGAAAAACATCACGTTGCCGAACAGGAAAGCCGTGCGCGCTCCGCGTTTCTCGCGTTCATACAGGCCGGGAGCAACAAAGCTCCAGAGAAGATAAATGATTATCGGGAACGAGAACACCAGAGCGAGCCAGAAACTTGTCGATATATGGATAAAGAACTGGCTGGCAAGCTGAATGTTGATGAGGCTGACGCTGAAATCGGCGTTGAAGTCGGGGGTGATGCCCCTGACCGAGCCGAGCGACGCAAGCAGACCGTAGAGGCAGAAATCGGGGCGTGTAGGCGCCAGGATTATGCGGTCGAAAATCTCTGGCATGGCCGCGAAGAACACGATTGCCATAAGAAGCACGACGGCTCCGGCGCGCAGCAGAACTCCGCGAAGGGCGTCGACGTGATCCCAGAACGACATCTCGCCAAGATTGCCATCGGCCATCACTTGGCTTTTTTATCGGAAGCCCCGTCGGTGGAATTTATCTCGTCGCTGATGTCGTTCATTCCCTGTTTGAAGGAACGCACACCTTTTCCGAGTCCTTTCATAAGCTCGGGAATCTTTCGGCCTCCGAAGAGAAGAAGAACAACGAAAACGATGATGACGATCTCGCCGGTGCCGAGGTTCAGAAATCCTGGTAGCATATATAAATAGCGGTTGTTTAGCGGTTAAAGATATGTCTTGGTGCAAAGTTAGCGCTTAAAATTCGAAAAATAAGCGTTTGAGTGGCAAAAAAACCTTAACTTTGCAGCCACTAAAAATCATTCACAATTTCGAAATGAGTAAAAAAGCTTTTGTATTTCCCGGCCAGGGATCTCAGTTCACCGGCATGGGCAAGGATCTTTACGAGAATAATGCCAAGGCCCGCGAGATGTTCGACAAGGCCAACGAGATTCTCGGTTTCAAAATTACCGACGTGATGTTTGAAGGCACAGCCGACGACCTCAAGCAGACCAAGGTCACCCAGCCGGCAGTGTTCCTCCATTCGGTTGTCCTCGCTGCCACGATGGGCGACGAATTCAATCCCGACATGGTAGCCGGCCATTCGCTGGGCGAGTTCTCGGCCCTTGTTGCCGCCGGAGCCATGGCCTTCGAAGACGGTCTGAAGCTTGTCGCAGCCCGCGCCCGCGCAATGCAGAAAGCCTGCGAGGCCAAGCCCTCGACAATGGCTGCCGTGCTCGCTCTTCCCGACGAGAAAGTCGAGGAAATATGTGACTCAGTGGAGGGAACTGTAGTAGCCGCCAACTATAACTGCCCGGGCCAGATCGTTATTTCGGGAGAGATTGAGGCTGTCGACGCTGCCTGCGCCAAGGCTCTCGAGGCCGGCGCCAAGCGCGCCCTCCGCCTGCCTGTCGGAGGCGCATTCCACTCGCCGCTGATGGAGCCGGCCCGCCAGGAGCTCGCCGCAGCCATCGAAGCCACTGAGTTCTCGACGCCGCGTGTGCCCGTCTATCAGAATGTCGATGCAAAACCCCACACCGACCCTGCCGAAATCAAGGCCAACCTCGTCGCTCAGCTCACAGCTCCTGTGCGCTGGACCCGCAGTGTCCAGAACATGATCGCCGACGGCGCAACGGAATTTATCGAAGTCGGGCCGGGCAAGGTTCTCCGCGGACTTGTCGGCAAAATCGACCGCAGCGTGGCCACCGACGGCCGTCAGTAATGACAGTCGACTATCAGACCTTACCCAACGGGCTGCGTCTGGCGTTACGACGCCTGACGTCGCCCGTTGAAATTTGCGGCCTCGCCGTCGATGTCGGCAGCCGCGACGAGAGTGCCGGCGAAGAGGGTCTGGCCCATCTTGTCGAGCACACCATTTTCAAGGGCACCGACCGGCGACGTGCGTCCGACATCAACCGGCGCATGGAAGCCGTAGGCGGCGAGCTCAACGCCTATACCACCGAGGAAGAGACATTTGTCTATGCCGTGGCGCCCCGCGGCAATGCCGCCCGCGCCATCGATCTCATCGCCGACCTGATCAAGAATTCGCGTTTTCCGGCGCGTGAGGTCGACAAGGAGAAGGAGGTTGTCTGCGACGAGATAGATTCATATCTCGACACCCCCGGCGAGGGTATCTTTGACGACTTCGAGGAACTTGTTTATGAAGGATCGTCGCTGGCCCATAATATACTCGGCAGCAAAACCGATGTCATGCGCCTCGACGGTTCGGACTGCCGCCGTTTTCTCGACAGGTTCTACACGCCGGGTCACATGGCGTTCTTCTATCAGGGGGACGCCCGGCGCGGTGCAATAGAGCGCCTCGTGGAACGCCATCTCGGATCGCTGTCGAATCCCGAGACCGACCGGCGGCGTGTCACACCCGCGCCCTGTGCTCCGTTCGCCATCCGCCGCAGCCGCGGACTCCATCAGGCCCATTGCCTCACAGGGGCGCGCACTGGAGGACTCGATTCACCGTTGCGCCTGGCTACCGAGCTCGTCACTAATATTCTCGGAGGGCCGGGGATGAACTCGCTGCTCAATGTCGAGCTGCGCGAGAAACGCGGTCTTGTCTATAATATCGACGCTTCGACGTCGCTTCTGAGCGATACCGGCCTTGTTACAGCTTATCTGGGCTGCGACTATGCCGACACCGACCGCTGTCTGGCCCTGGTCGGCCGCGTCTTCGACAGCCTCGTCCGCATGCCGCTCACGGCCCGCAGACTTGCCGCCGCCAAGAAGCAGTATCTCGGACAGCTGACCGTAGGCAGTACGAACCAGGAGAGCACCGCTCTGGCAATGGGGCGGTCGGTGCTCCGCTTCGGGCGAGTTGCCACATTCGGCGAGCTGGCCGCGCGAATCGAGTCGATAACAGCCGACGAAGTCCTCGCCGCCTCCGAGGCTCTGCGGAGCGAAGTCTGTTCGTCGCTTGTACTCTGCTGACAGTATTATCATATTCGGCCTTTTTGTTGGTCGAAAAGTTGAAGCCTGAGACCGAATATCATTCTTTTTTGCTAATTTCGTCGTCATAATGAAGATCGCACATATCGACCTTGGAGAACGTCCGGTTGTTCTGGCGCCTATGGAAGACGTCACCGACCGCTCTTTCCGCCTGATCTGCAAAGAGCAGGGCGCTTCGGCGACCTACAGCGAATTTGTCAGTGCCGACGCCCTGATACGCTCTATCGCCGCCACAACTCGCAAGCTTTCGATAGATCCCGGCGAGCGTCCGACAGCCATTCAGATTTATGGCCGCGATGTAGTCTCGATGGTAGAGGCCGCACGCCTTGTAGAAGAGGCCGGCCCTGACTTCATAGACATCAATTTCGGATGTCCCGTGAAGAAGGTGGCCCATAAAGGGGCCGGAGCCGGAATGCTGCGTAATATTCCGCTGATGCTCGAGATTACGCGCGAGGTCGTCAAAGCTGTCAGGCTTCCGGTCACTGTCAAGACGCGCCTTGGCTGGGACTGCAACAATATCATCATTGCCGACCTCGCCGAGCAGCTTCAGGACTGCGGCATCGCCGCTCTGACCGTGCATGGCCGCACGCGCTCACAGATGTATACCGGCGAGGCCGACTGGGAAACGATTGCCCGCGTCAAGGAAAATCCTCGTATGACGATACCTCTTATCGGTAACGGAGACATAACCTCGGGCGAAAAGGCCCGCGAGGCTTTCGACCGTTATGGTGTCGACGGCATTATGGTCGGCCGGGCGTCGATAGGCGCGCCCTGGATTTTCAACGATATCAACCGCGCGCTCGGTCGCGGAGGTGCCGAACCCTCGATGCTCGACAAATTCCGTCTATTGCGGCGTCAGATTCTCGAGAGCGTAGAGCGCATCGACGAATATCGCGGCATTCTCCATATCCGCCGCCATCTGGCAGCTTCTCCGCTGTTCAAGGGTATTCCCAATTTCCGCCCGACGCGCATCGAGATGTTGCAGGCCGACACTCTCGACAGGCTGATGGGAATAATCGACCGCGTTGAAAATATGCTTAACGAAAACGAAAACTTAGGGTTATGAAGAAAATTCTGACAATTTTTCTGTTTGTTCTGACGGTAATCGCCGCCATGGCCAACGACAAGATTGAGACCTATTCGATAAAACTCTCGGAGTTCAGCCGGCTCAAGGTTGTCGACGCCGTCAATGTCGATTATATCTGTTCGCCCGATTCGGCCGGGACAGCTTTCTTCGAGGCTACGGCCGCGCAGGCTTCTCTGATAGGATTCCGCAATAACAACGGCCAGCTCGAAATTTCGTTTACGACCGAAGTGGCACCGATGACCAAACTGCCTACCGTACGCGTCTATTCGACGTTTCTGACTTCGGTAGAGAACGACGGAGACTCGACTGTCAGAGTGCTCAATGTGGCCTCGTGTCCGGAATTCAAAGCGCGACTTGTCGGCAACGGACGTCTCAGCGTCAGGAACATAGAGGCAACAAAAGTCAAGGCGTCGCTGTCGACGGGCAACGGCACTCTCGCCATAACCGGAAAATGCGATGAAACCGTTCTGAATCTTGCCGGAACGGGCACGATTCAGGCCGATGGACTTGAGGCTGTCGCCGTCAGCTGCCGGGCCGCCGGAACAGGTTCGATAGGCTGCTATGCCACCAAGGAGCTTAAAGTGAAGGGACTCGGCTCGACAAGCATCTTCTATCGCGGCAATCCGAAGATAAAGAAAACTGCCATCGGCGTCAAGATTCAGCCTCTCTGACGCTATGGAGTCCGGGGAAAACACCAGACTTGCGCTGGCCCGCACGATAAAGTGGAACATCATCGACAAGGTGTCGAGTCAGGTGCTCTATGCCGTAACGGGAATCGTGCTGGCAAGGATGCTCTCTCAGGCCGATTTCGGTCTTGTGGGCGCCATAATGGTGTTTCAGGCGTTTGCCCAGCTTCTTATCGACAGCGGTTTTTCGAGCGCTCTTATACAGCGTAAGAATCCTACGCCTGCCGACTATTCCACGGTCTTCTGGACTAATATGGGGATAGCGGTGGCGCTGTATATCGTTCTGTGGTTTCTTGCTCCGGCCATTTCGGGACTTTTCAACGGAGGAGAGCTGCTGACGGTTCTGGCGCGCGCGATGTTCGCCACTTTTATAATCAATGCCGCTTCGATAGTTCAGACAAACAGGCTTATAAAGCAGATGAACGTCAGGCCTGTCGCGCTGTCGAACTCGGCGGGACTTGTTGCGGGAGCGGTCGCAGGTATATGGCTTGCCATTGCCGGTTACGGAGCGTGGGCCATAGTCTGGCAGGCTGTCGCCAACGGCGTTGTCAAGGGAGCATTGCTGTGGTGGTTCGGCGGATGGATTCCGGAGCTTGTGTTCTCACGCCGTTCGCTGAAAGAGTGCTTCAGAGTCGGGGTAGGAGTCATGGGCAGCTCATTCCTTAATACCGTGTTCCAGAATATCTATGCTTTTTTCATCGGTAACCGGGTGGGGCTCGTTGCTCTCGGCTATTATACCCAGGCCGACAAATGGAGCAAGATGGGAGTTATGTCGCTCAGTCAGGTGCTGACATCATCGTTTCTGCCCGTCCTGTCGAAAGATCAGGACGACCCCGCCCGTTTCGCTGCCGCCACGGCGCGCATGAATCGGCTGACGGCTTATCTTCTTTTCCCGGCGATGGGCTTTCTTGCGGTAATGGCTACGCCTATCTTCCATGCGCTGTTCGGAACGAAATGGGACGCGGCGATCGCCCTGTTTCAGCTTCTGCTGCTCCGCGGCGTGTTCACGGTTCTCTGTCAGCTCTATAACAATTATATTCTCGCACTGGGGCGCAGCCGCTTGCTTGTCATAACCGAGGCACTCCGCGACGGAGTGGCCCTCGCCGCTATCGTTGCCACGCTCCCGGTGATAGCTCTTTCGGGGCCTGACGATGTTGTCGAGGGGGTGAGGATATTTCTGTGGGGACAGGTTGGTGCGACATTCGTAGCGTGGGCGGCCACCCTGATAATGACAGTGCGCGTTGTCGGAAGCCATGCATCGTGTCGGGGTTTCCTCCGCGACCTTGCGCCATACGCTGTCATGACGCTGCCGCTTATGGCCGCGATGTGGGGCCTGTCGCAGGTCATCGCCAACGTCTGGTTTCTTATGGCAGCGCAGATCGCCGTTGGAGTTGGGCTGTATATGGGGGCTAACGCTCTTCTCGGTTCGCGCATTCAGGCCGACGCGATCGCTTATCTGCGCGGGCGTCTGTGAAGGTCAGAACATCAGGCCCGCGTTAATTGAAAATTCCTGTGAGTTAGTCGAGTAGTAGTTTATTCCGGCGCCGTCGGTCGACAGGAAGTGCCGGTTCGGCGTCAGGCCGACAGAATATACGACCGAGAACCGGAATATCTTTACGTTGGCGATCAGAGCCGCCTCCCACAGGCAGTTGACCCTCTGCGGAGTGCCCCTGTCGAAAGCTACGTGGTAGCCCGGAATGAGGGAGTTGGTCGGATCGATGATTTTCTGGACAAGTCCTACGGTCAGCGCCGGCCCTGTCGCCACGCTCAGCGCGCACGACCGGCTCAGTCTGTAGCGATACATGGCGTGCACCGGGAAATAAAGCCCCACGAGTTCGATCCGCTTTGTTTCGGCGTCGTTCTTGCATGAATATACTTCGCCGAAGATTCCGGTAGACAGGCCGATGCCGCGATAGAACACCGGCTCGAACGGAACTCCGAATCTGATGCCCTGCATCGGGCCTCCTTCGCCGAAATAGTTGACCCGGTTCCGGCTTCCGCCGCTCGAATATGTATACCATTTCATCGAGTAGCTGACGCTGAAGCCCCAGAGCCTGTCGCCGATCCAGTTCAGCGATCCGGCCGAGGCAGCCACGGCTGCAACGCAAGTCAGACAACATAGAATTATTCTTCGCATAGCAGGGAAAGTTTACTTTATTAGCGGTGTTCGATGGCGAATCCGTTACGGCCTGTGCCGCAGAGCGGACATCTGACGGGGGCTTTTCTGCCATGCTCGGAATATCCGCAGACCGGACAGATCCATTCGACAGCCTGTTTCAGAGTGCCGGAGACGCTGCACTCAAGGCTCCCGGCAAGATCGGCGAACAGCTCTTCGTGGTTAATCTCGGCCTTTGAGATGCTTTTGAAAAGCATGGCTATATCCTTAAAGCCTTCGTCGAGGGCTGTCGATGCGTAGCTGGCATATATGTCGCTCCACTCGGCGCGTTCGTTGTCGCGAGCGCGGCAGAGGTTTTCGAGAGAGTTGCCGGCGATGTCGGCGCGGTATGATGAGGCGATTCTGATGTCGCCCCCTTCGAGACGGCTCAGCAACAGACGGCTGTGGGCCAGCTCCTGCCGGGCAACGTCGTCGAACGCGCGGCCGATCTGTTCGTAACCCTCGGTGCGCGCGGCCTCGGCATATATCGTATATCGGGCGAAGTCCTGCGATTCTCCGGCGAAAGCCGCCATAAGATTATGCTCGGTTGTTGTGCCTTTTATCGTTCTTGTTTCCATGGTTGTCGTTTTAAGGAAATTGTGGATCAGTTATTATTTATATAAGTATGTGATTTTATATAAATAACAACCGCAGAACCCGTGTTGTTCGGCTCTGCGGCATTAAATGATTCTTACGCCCGGTCAGTCGTGGTTCTTGACGGGAACCTGACGATGGAATTCTTCGCGGAACGAGATTATTGTCTCTGTGCGGCCAACGCCGAGGGTCTGGAGCTTGCGGTGGATAAAGTCGAGAAGATGCTCGTTGTTGCGGGCATACACCTTGATGAAGATGTCGTATTTACCGGTGGTGAAATGACATTCTACAATCTCGGGAATTTCCTTTATTTTCTGCACGATTTCATCGAAACGCGACGGGTCGTTAAGGAAAAAGCCGATGTAGGCGCATGTGTCGTAACCGACTGCTTCATGGTTGATGATTGTTTCAAATCCCTTAATTATGCCGGCAGCGAGCAGCTTTTGGATGCGCTGGTGTATTGCTGCACCGGATACATTACACTCGCGTGCAATCTCCAGAAACGGCTTTCGGGCATTGCGCGATAACACGTTGAGAATCTTAAGGTCGAGATTATCAAATTGCTGACGTGACATATTATTATTACGATTTTGAGGTTATTTGCCGCAAATTTAGCGAAATTTGAACAATAGAATATAATATCAATCGCGAAAATTTGTTAAATTAACATCAATGTGATATGGAATGAGGAATTAGGGTTAGGAATTAGAAATTGGGAGTTGGGGGTGGTTGACGGCATTTTAACGGTGAATGTCGCATTTCGTCCGGAGTAGGCGGGAATTTGTGGGCGATTTTATGAAAAAGTCACAAAAGTGTAAAAAAATATTTCGAATTATTGTTGGAATATAAAATATTGTTGTATATTTGCAGCGTGGACGTAGGTTCACACACGATATTAGCAATCTATTTCTATCCTGTCAATATTTATCCTGGAAGCGGGGAGCAGTGATGCTTCCCGCTCTCATCTTATTGATCTAAATACATTATTATCCCGTTATTGAGGTCGGTATGATCAGAACATATTTAAAATGTCATTGCATATATTGGAGTCCTGTATTTTTTTTAATGTGAGATAATCGCTGTGTTGGATAGTGACTTGATTTGTGGCTCCAGGGTTCTGTAATTGTCCAACAATTCCGATGAGAGATTTAGAGCGGTCGAATTTTCCTTTTTTAGTCTCTCTTTTTTCTTCTGGGCTGCCGTCAGCGCGCATCTCGATCTTAAGACGGCTCATTCGTGTAGGATCGTGGTGGTTATTGATATAAATCTCAGCAGCATTGAATATATCTTCGTTTTCGCATTTCATCAATGGCAAGAGAATGTTTTCAAGAGTTCCCTTCCCATCTTCTCCGGCAAAAATATACGCGCCGATAGTAATACTTCCATATGTTCGACAGATCCCGTTAGTAGAAATTGGTAAGCTGTCGGGCCCGAAAATATCACTGATCTCTTTTGATATTTCTTTAAGACGAGCTTCAACTCCCTTTTTGTCTGCGTCGTAGAAGTATAATACTTTGTATGATGTTCCATAGCCGAAAGTAAACTCTTTTGAGTCACATCCATCGGAAGAGAATGAATGGATTGTCTGGATAAGTCGTTTGCGTTGGCTTTTGCGTGTGTCGCCTCCGAGAGCATATAGGAGTACAAGCGATTCATCGCAGGCCATTGCAGTTGACGGCAGAAGTCCCTGACGCAATTCTTCAAGAGTAAGCTGTTCAAGATTTTCTTTATGGGCTTCTTTTTTAAAAAAATCACCAATCGGAAATGGGTATTCTTCCAGACGTTTGTTGAAATGGGTATAACCGCGGGATCGTAGAGTGCGATATATGAAAGCTACATCATGAGGTCCTTCACATAAGGATAAAACTATTTCTTTCATGGCTGGTTTATCTTATGTCGAGGTTGATAGTTTCAATAAGGGAACTGAGCCTGACACCGTCGATTCTACGATAGTCTATCTCGCCTGACTCAGTGATATTCATCTGATATGCCATGATTTCATCAGTTTTTGTTTTTGAGAAAGCATCAACGCATTCTTTGCTATGTGTAGAGATAAACAACTGAACATAGTTGTTGCGAGCGAGCTCTGATATGAAGTTCGCAAAGGGTTGCAAAAGTCCTTTATGAATGGCACTGTCTATTTCATCGATCATCAGAATGCCGTTGCGACAATATGTGGTAAGCAATGCAATTTCAAAAATACGCTGTAGACCTTCGCCGTATTTTGTGAGGTCGATACTTTGGCTATGTCTTGACGAGCTGACGAAGAATCTAGAATGTCCGTGGATATTGACTAGTTCTATTTTTACGATGCTGTTGTCTATATATTTTCTTATGAATTCCACAATGTTGTCAAGTCTCTTTTCTTTTACAGCGTGGGCATGAGCGCTTCGGAGTAGGTCTCCAGAGTAGCGGTATGGGCTGGTAATAGCGCTGTTACATAGATGGCGCGATTGTCGGTAGAAGAAACCAGGTTCACGGTTGGTATAAAGATGAATCTGGCTATCGTAATCGTTATTGTTTGCCGATGCATTGATCTCAAGGGATGTCACATATCCTGTGCGATCTATGTTTTCATCAGAAGAAACTTTTGCGACTGCAACACTCGTCTCAAAGTCATTATATATTCCACTGATTTTTATGTCGGAACAGAAGTTCTTGTCGATCCATTCAGCATTATAGTCGTTGTAGAATTTGCCTCGCATTCTTTCAAGATCGAGGAATGCGTTGAGGTCGTTAAGCTTGGTGAGAATGTAGACGGCTTCGAGAAGAGAGGTTTTTCCGGAATTGTTTCCACCTACGATTAAATTTATATTTCTGAGCTTTGTCAGTTGCAGATTCCTAATGCGTCTGTAGCTGATTATATCAATTGAAGAAAAATGCCTGATTGAGTTGTCTGAGATGTTTTCGACATATGTGGACAATGGTGTGATTCGTCCGGCATCGTCAACGGTGAGGCGGTCGAATTTTTTACGCAAACTGTTAAATTTGGATATGTCTGAATCATTGCTGTATTCACAGAACTTAAGTGCTGCGTCGAGTTCTTTGCCGATGTTGTCGAGAGCGTTGTGAAAACGACTTTCACCGATTGCGTCACTATTTGAAAAACCGACGGTCACACTTTGGCTTTCTTCCATACGGTCGATGGCTTTTGTGTCTGTGATGAATTTGGCCAGTTCGCGTATTTCATGACTTTTTGTGATAATCGGTTCCTGTCGTTCAATCTGTTCTTCATCAGAACCTTCGTTGATAACCACTTCATTATAGGAAATCCATGAGAAAAGGCGTTCGAGATTATATCTTTTATCAAAAGATTGAGTGTCATCATTCCACGCGAGCCATTCTTTCATGGCTGTGTTTTTCATAATTTCCTCAAAAATGGAATATTTTGTGGTTTCGAATTGGTCTCCATAATCGCTCTTTCGGTATTCTTCGATGAGTTTAAGTGTTCTCAGACTTCGTCGTAATGATGTCTTTGATATTGCTAGCGCGTTGCATACCTCCTCTTCGCTCATGTTACAGCTCGAGATAAGATCCTGAATCAGCCGTGTCTGGTTGATAGGACTCCATCGTTTTTTTCCACTGATGTGATTAAGACCCATTGCCACGAGTTGATCCCGCCGATTGTCAGGAGCGATTTCGATCACTTCAATACTTTTGAAATCAGATTCTTGAAGCACTCCCGAGTCTTGATTGTTCTTGAATTGCTCGTAGAGATATTTCAGAGTAGCAACTCTGCGGTTCCCCTCGATGACGACATAATTGTCTCCTACCTGTGACACTTGTATCGGATCTTGTTGGAGAATGCCGTTAGTTTTAAAACTATTGATGAGATCCGAAATTAGTTCATTGCCTTGTCCGCGTAGAAATCCAGCAGTACGAGCTTGTATTCGGCTGTCTTCAAATTCTTTCTCGTCGATATGCACATATCCCGGCCGGTCTACAAACCGATAGTTGTTAGGATCGAGAAGTAGTCTGTTAATATGTTTGTGGGAAGTACGAGTTTCCATGATTTGTGAGTTTTTGCAAAGGTACTCAAGGAGTCGTGTTTTATGCAAATATTTTTGATCTATTTTTTAACTGAAATATTCCTCCAAATTGGCAATTTTCGGAAAAATTTGCAGGGAATGTCAGCTTATTGTATCTTTGCAGCGACGGGAAGAGTCCTGTCGTTAATTTATATATCAAAAAGCGTTTCGTGCTTTAGCCTTCCAAAGGAAATCGCCAAATTTCTACATTGAATCACGGAGGATAAGGCAGTTCAAGAGAACGCTCATGCTTGTCGCATATCCACTCCCCGCGACAAGGGGGGATCCGATATCCGATAAGGCGTGGGAGTGGACTGTTTATTTCGTGATAGGTGTTTGGCGATACCTCTTTGGGAATAAACCGCGTAACTGTCCACGCTTTTTTTGTGCCCAAATAATATTCATACTATCGGTGACTTGGACGGTGGAACCGAGCTAATCAACACTACGGCCCACCTTTCACAGAGTCGCCTCCACGATTTTTTTTCAGAGTTTTGACTGTGATTGGTTGTCGTTAATCACTGGATTTACTAACACCTTTAATTATTAACCTTTTACAGTAAAAATTATGAAGAAATCAAGATTCTTGGCTTACCTGATTGCCGGCGCTTGCGCCTGCATGACATTCACAGCCTGCGGCAGTGACGATGACGACAATGTTCCTGAAAATCCGTCTGACACCAACAATCCCACAGCTACAGCCGGCCCCCACACCGTCTATGCTACCCTCGACGGCAACAAGGTTACTCTTGCCAAACTCGGCAGCTACTCATTTAACTACAACAGCGAGAACTATGCTGTGGACATTGCCGGAAGCAAGATGAGCTATGACAGCGGCAAGATCATATTCCCAGATGGAAAGACAGGTAATTTCAAGCTTAACAATCAGGGCTATTTCGATGAATTGGTCGTTATCGACAGCACCGATGATTCCTATGAGAAAGAAGAGAGCACCACGACCTATCGTTTTACTTATGACAAAGATGGCCAGCTCACGAAGGTCGACAGCAAGACGAATGAAATTTCCATTGACAAGGTTCATGGAAAACAGTATACTTATGAGGCTCAGGATTATCTTAACCTTTTCTGGAAGAACGGTTCTATAACGTCGGCTGTCAGTGAGAGCACCGAGAAAACCAATGACGATGGCGAAATCAAGATCCGCACCAAGAAAACAGAGTATATGGTAAACTACGACGGCAAGGAAAATCAGCTCGGACAATACACGCTGAGCTATGCCGGCTGGTTTGATCTCGGGCAGTTCGCTATCGTAGGCCTTATGGGAAAGGCTCCTTCGCAGCTTCCTATGTCGGTACTTCTCACTACAACAGGACTTGACTTCGACGGAACATCCATCAACGGGTCGGGAGCTCGTGACTACACTTATACAGTTGACTCTACGGGCAAAATCCAGACCGAGAGCGTCAACAATACTCCGTATATCTATATGTATAACAACATCTCACTCGGTAAATAATAGCTGCTAACTTCATGCGAAATGAAAAGACGGCGTATGCGCGAGAGCGCGTACGCCGTTGATTCGCTATAACCAGATGATTTCCGAAGTTGTGGATTGTAGCCATTTCGGATGAAATAACAGACAAAATCGGAGTTTTGCATTACCGACTGAGAAGTAAGGTTTGTAAGATTCATAGGATTTATATAGGGAAATTGAGTAACTTTGCGGAAAATAGACCGAGTTATGAGTATCGCCGACGTTAAGCTGCTTGAATTTCCGCGCCGAAACGATCCGCGCGGCAATCTGTCGTTTGTCGAAGGGGGCAACCATGTCCCTTTTGACATAAGGCGTGTTTTTTATCTTTATGACGTGCCGTCGGGAGCGATGCGCGGGGGACATGCCCACCGCATCGAGCAGCAAGTCCTGATAGCTCTGTCGGGGAGTTTCGACGTGCGTCTCGACGACGGCCGCGAGCAGATGACCGTCACGCTGAACCGTCCCTACCGGGGTGTGCTGATACCGCCGGGGGTGTGGCGCGAGCTCGAGAATTTCACAAGCGGGAGTGTCTGCCTGACGCTTTCGTCGATAGATTACGACGAGAGTGACTATATCCGCTCTTACGCTGACTTTTTAGCATCGATAAAATGAAGCAGTATCCGTTTCTTGATCTGCGCGCTGTTGTCGAGCCATACGCCGACGAGCTCCGCGAGGCGGCCTTGCGGGTGATCGACAGTGGCCGCTATGTCGGAGGCCCTGAGGTCGAGGCTCTCGAGAGTCAGCTCGCCGGGCTGCTTAAGGCGCCCTATGTGGTGGGGGTCAGCAACGGGCTCGACGCCCTGCGCCTGACGCTGCGCGCCTGGGTGGAACTCGGACGTCTGAAGCCGGGCGACGAGGTGATTGTTCCGGCCAACACGTATATCGCTACAATATTAGCTGTCACCGACGCCGGACTGATGCCTGTGGCTGTGGAGCCGTCGATCAAGACTATGAACCTCGACACGAGTCGGCTCGAAGCTGCGCTGACGCAGCGCACGCGCGCCGTCATTCCCGTGCATCTCTATGGCAATGTGGTCTGGGACAGTGCTCTGGTAGACTTTGTGAGGCGCCATGACCTGCTCGTGCTCGAAGACAACGCGCAGGCAATCGGCGCCCGAGCTCTCACGCCGGGCCTCTTCGGCAGCGATATGGCGGGCGCTCTGGGCCACGCCGGTGCCCTGAGCTTCTATCCGACGAAGAATATAGGAGCATTGGGCGATGCCGGAGCCGTCGTCACCCACGACGCCGAGCTGGCCCGCACGGTCAGGGCTCTTGCCAACTACGGCAGTGACCGCCGTTACCATAATATAATGGCGGGCTTCAACTGTAGGCTCGACCCCATGCAGGCGGCTCTGATCGGAGTGCGCCTGAAGCATATCAGAGAAGAGAACGCCGACCGCTTCGCCCGCGCTCTGGCATATACGCGCGAGCTCAACAATCCGGCAGTCATAGCGCCGGGAGTGTCGCGCGAGGTAGTCGACCAGGTGTGGCATCAATATGTCGTCCGCGTCACCGGCGGCCGGCGCGATACCCTCGCTGAGGAACTCCGTAAAAGAGGTGTCGCCACCGACATACACTATGCCGTGCCGCCCCACCGCCAGCCCTGCTATTCCGCTACGCTCGGCCGGAAAAGCTATCCGGTAACGGAGCAACTGGCCTCGGAAGTGCTCAGCCTGCCGATAGCGCGCGGCACCGAGGTCAAAGATGCGGCCGATATAGCCCGTATAATAAATGAAATAAAACTCTGACACTATGCCGCGAAGAAAACGCCGTCGCAATCCCCGCCTTGGCGCGGGACTGCTGGCCATTGCCCTTGTAGCACTCTTTATCGGCGGGGCCGTGTTCTACAACAGAATCATGGCGTCGCATTCGGGCGCTCTTCCCGGACAGTCGGGCGCCTACGGCGACCTGCTGAAGGTTGTCGACACTTTCAACCGTCCCGACACCCGGCTGAAATATAAGGCTATGGACATATCGTTCAACGCCGATGACCATATCCCGAACTGGGTCGCGTGGGAACTTCTCGGCTCGGAGACCGACGGCGAGATTCCGCGCGCACGCTCGTTCAGCCACGACGACAATGTTGCCGGATGTGCCTGGCGCGAAGACTATGTCAACAGCGGCTATGACCGCGGCCACATGGCCCCTGCCGGAGATATGAAGTGGGACCGTGAGGCTATGCGCGAGTCTTTTCTGCTGACGAACGTGGCTCCACAGTGCCATGCTCTCAACGGCGGCTCGTGGAAGACGGTCGAGGAACTGTGCCGGAAGTGGGCTGTCAGCGATTCGGCCATCATAATTGTGTGCGGCCCTGTTCCGGGAGAGACACCGATAGAGCGTATCGGGGAATCGAGGGTCAGCGTTCCGCGGCGCTTTTTCAAGGTCGTTCTGTCGCCTTACGTAAGGCCGGCGCGTGCCATAGGCTTTGTCATGCGCAACAGCGATGACAGGCAGTATGCGTCGAAATGCTACGTGAGCGTCGATGAGGTCGAGCGGCTGACAGGTTATGACTTCTTTTCGGAATTGCCCGACACGCTCGAGAACGCAGTCGAGGCGAAAGTCAATCCCTACGACTGGGAGGGGCTGAGTCTGTAATCTTCCTCAGCCTACGCGGCCTATTACGGCGGCTGAGCTTCCGTGGGCGCTCCGGCGACATGCCGCAAGGGCTTCGGGCGCTTTTTCGCTGTCGACAACGATAATCATTATTCCCCGGCAGGGTGTATTCATCACAGCCGCTCCCGACGTCGCCAATGCGGCGGTTATCGGAACGGCGCGCCTGTCGACGGTGATTTCCATGCCTGTCAGGCGTCGTAAGTCGGCAAAGGCCTGTTCGAGGCCGCCACGGCCCGGAACGGACATAGCTCTCGGAGTAGCGACATCGAAGACGCCGGCCACTATGTCGCCCAGTGAAGCCGACCCGCTTCCGACGGCTCCGGTGAGAATCACGGCGTCGCCGCTTTCCGCGCAGCCGGGATCGATGTCGATTTCGGGACGCACAATGCCGAGCGCTGTCAGAGTCAGCTCTATGTCGTCGCATCCCGCTACGATACTCATGTCGGCGCTGACAATTTCGGTCTCGGCCAGTCGGGCGGCTTCGCCGATACGGGACGTCAGCTCAGCCGGAAGAGCGTCGTCGGCGTTGCCGCCGATGCGCAGCGAAAGAGTCAGCCAGCGCGGGAACGCGCCGACGCTCAGAAGGCGGTTTGCAACGGTGTTGACGGCATCGGCGCCGTCGGGCGAAATAAAAGAAGCTGTTGTCAGGGCCGTGCGCTCGGAATGGGCGGCCAATACTGCCACATTGCCGTCGCCGAGAGTATTTTCGTTGCGGAAGCCGGGCGCGACGAGTCTGTCGACCAGATTCCGGCATATAGATTCATTTGCCATAAAACCGGGGAATGATTGTTCATAGCAATAACATTCCCGCAAGGCCGTCAGTTCAGTTTTCGGGCTTGCGCAACACGAACATCGGCGTCGGCTCGAATCGCGGGAGCGCCATTACCTGAAGGGGAAGATCGCGCATTTCGGGGCGCTCGCTGCCGTCGCCGACGGCTGTCAGTCCGGGGCCGTCGCGTAGAGCGTCGAGCATTGTGCGCACCGCAATCTCGGGAGTGTTGTTGTCGGCGCTGAGGTGGCAGAGAAATACGTGGGCGAGCTGCGGAGTGTAGATTCCGGCGATGAAGCGGGCTGTGTCGGCGTTGTCGAGGTGGCCGCGCACGTTCATAATGCGGTGTTTGAGATATTCGGGATAGGAGCCTTGGAGCAGCATGTCGGCGTCGTAGTTGCTTTCGATCACTATATGGTTGGCTTTGCGCATATAGTATTCCACGCGGTCGGTCACGACGCCCAGGTCGGTGGCGATGGCGAAAGCGTGGCCCGACGGGCCGCGTTCGACGAAAAAGCCGACATTGTCGGTGCCGTCGTGGCTGACGTCGAAAGCCGTGACGGTGAAGTTTCCGATGGTGAAAGGTATTTCCTTATAGATCGGCCGGTGGTAATCCTTGAAGCGGCGCGAGACGTTGTGGCGCCTGAGAATTCCCTGAAGGCAGCGCGGAGTGCAGTATATTCCGATATGCCGGTGTTCCCTGACAAGCGAATATATCGAGCGGATATGGTCGGTATGGTCGTGGGTGACAAGGATTCCTTTCACCATAGCCATGTCGACGGCGTTGCGGCGCAGCACGTCGACAACCATACCGGCATCGACGCCTGTGTCGATCAGAAAGCCGCCGTCGCTGTCGCCCAGATATGAGCAGTTTCCGCTCGACCCGCTGCCGAGTCCCATGAAAAGCATGGTGTTGTCGCCGTCGCCCAGACGCGAGACCTGCCGACGTCGGCGCGCTATGCGCTCGGCCTCTTCCGAGAGATCGATGTCGTCGAAAAGACCGGGCTGCAGGTCGTTGTAGAATGAGGGGCGGCGTTTCATTGCGTCAGCTGAAGAGCAGGAATATTGTTGGTCGTTTGTCGTAGTTATAATTCGCCCGGCCCCATTCTGCGAGCGTCATCACTCTGACGTCGGCGCCCGGTCCTGTCAGGTCGCAGGCAGCGGCGAGCCTGAGCGAGCCTGGGAGCGTGGCGGCGAGTTCGGCTATCAGCTTGTTGTTGCGGTAGGGGGTCTCGATGAATATCTGGGTCTGCCGTTCGCGCCGGATGCGGCTTTCGAGGCGCCGCAGGGTTTCGGTGCGCGCGCCTTTGTCGATAGGGAGGTAGCCGTTGAAGGCAAAGCTCTGGCCGTTGAATCCCGAGGCCATCAGGCCGAGAATTATGCTCGACGGCCCGACCATCGGAACAATCGTGTGGCCGTGACGTCGCGCCATGTCGACAGCGTCGGCGCCCGGGTCGGCGATAGCCGGACAGCCGGCCTCGGAGATAAGTCCCATATCGTGGCCTTCGTCGAGCGGCGCGATCATTGCGGGCAGCTCGGCTGCGGTCGTGTGGGTGTTGAGGGTGAAGAATGTAAGGTCGTCGATGACTATGGCAGGATTGCATCGCTTGAGGAAACGGCGCGCCGTGCGCACGTTCTCCACTATAAAGTAGCGCAGCCCGGAGGCCACGGCGATGTTGCGCGGCGGCAGAACGTCGCCGACAGGGGCGTCGCTCATTGTCGACGGCAGCAGCCAGAGTCGCGATTTATTCGAGGCCATAGTCTTTTATTTTGCGGTAGAGAGTGCGTTCGCTTATCTGGAGTTCGCGTGCCGCATCTTTGCGGCGTCCGTCGTGGCGTTCGAGGGCGCGGCGAATGGTCTCGCGTTCGGTCTGTTCGAGGGTAGGCGCCGGTGTCGCGGGCGATTCCTCGCGCGGCTCGTCGGGGATGTTCTCCGGCTCGATGGCGGGAGTGTAGGGCACCAGGGCGCGGGCTATCGGCGCAGTGTCGTCGGGCTTACCCGGCTTTCCGCCGCGTTCGTAGCTGTCGAGGCGCTCGCGCAGAGAGGCAATCTCGCGCTGAAGACTCATCAGCATTCCGAAAAGGGCCTCGCGTTCGTGGTCGTAGTCGTGATGGCTGAAACTGTCGCCGACGGTAGCCACACTCGACGATGCGGCGGGCAGATATGCCACTACGTCTTCGGCGGTTATGTCGTTGCCGGCTCCGAACAGCGAAAGCTGGTCGATGACATTCTTGAGCTGACGCACATTTCCGGGCCAGCGGTAGCGCAGGAGCGCCCGGCGGGCGCCGTCGCTGAAGGTCACGGGATGGGTGTGGTAGCGTTCGGCAAAGTCGCCGGCAAATTTGCGCGCCAGCAGGAGAACGTCGTTGCCGCGTTCGCGCAGCGGGGGCACATTGATCTGAACTGTCGACAGGCGATAGTAGAGGTCCTCGCGGAAGCGCCCCTCGGCGACGGCCTTGGCCATGTCGACATTGGTGGCGGCGACGATGCGCACGTTGCTCTTCTGGACGTTGCTCGACCCGACACGGATAAACTCGCCGCTCTCAAGCACGCGCAGCAGGCGCGCCTGTGTGGTCAGCGGCAGCTCTGCCACCTCGTCGAGGAAGATAGTGCCGCCGTCGGCTTCTTCGAAATAGCCCTTGCGGGCGGCCACGGCGCCGGTGAATGCGCCTTTTTCGTGGCCGAAGAGCTCGCTGTCGATCGTGCCTTCGGGGATGGCGCCGCAGTTGACGGCAATGTAGGTCGAATGTTTGCGCGGACTGTTGGTGTGGATTATTTTAGGAAAAAACTCCTTGCCCGAACCGCTTTCGCCGACAACGAGCACGCTAAGGTCGATGGGAGCGACGCGCAGCGCACGGGCTACGGCGGCAGTCAGCGCCGGAGCGTTGCCGACAATGCCGAGCCGCAGTTTGGCCTGCTGCACTTCGGGAGTCAGGTTTTCGTCGAGATTCAGTTCCATTTGCGAAGACTGTAGGTCTGTTGTTTTAGCCAGCGGCCGAATTCTTCGGGGCTCTGCTGGTGTTTCTGCTGTTCTTCGACAGAGATAGGGCGGCCGACGGTTATGCGGCGCACGGTGTCGTGGACGCGGAAGACCTCGGCCGGAAGCCGCAGTGTGCGCAGTTTCCAGCTGATAAGCCCCAGAATGTTGAACCATACTGAGTTATGACCGTGGAAATATATCGGTATGACAGGCACTTTACACTGGGCGATTATACGCATGACATTCGGCTGCCACTGGCGGTCTTCGATGCGCAGCCGGCCGTTGATCTTACTGACGGCGCCGGCGGGGAAGAAGCCGAGAGGCTCGCCCGAGCGGATCTGGGCGAAAGCTTCCTTGATTCCGCGCATCGACACGGCTTTCTTCTTCGGGTCGTCGCTGGCCAGTGCGTCGACTGCGATGAAATTCGCTCCGAAGCCGCTTATATGCTTCAGAATCATGTTGACCATGACCTTGAATTTCGGGCGCCGTGTGGCGATCAGGTTCAGCAGCATTATTCCCTCCATGGCTCCGAAGGGATGATTGCTGACAGTTATAAACGGGCCCTCCGGAAGATTGTCGAGAACGTCGCGGCCCCGGATCTCGAGCCTGACGTTGAGGTCACGCAACATTCCTTCGGAAATTGCGCCCGCGTCGCCGCCGCCGTTGCGATAGTTGCGGGAGTGAAGCCAGTTGACTTTGTCGAGCGCAAAGAACTTCATCAGGCGGCGCGTCAGCCTGTCGTGGCCCTGCAGCGGCTTTATGATGTCCTGCACCTCTTTCATGTCGAGCACATCGGGCTTCGGTGCGATGTCGAGATTATCCATTTTTGTCCTGTTTATTCAAAACGCAAAGTTACGAAAAAAATCGAAAACGGGAGTAATGGGAGTAGTGGGAGCTATGGGAATATTGGGGGAGCGCGAAATGTTAATTTGGTGTAAAAATCGCGTTGCTTTAGATTGGGAAATCCGATTAATGGCTAATTTCGCGGCGCTGACAGGGAATTTCGATTCTCTGGGGAGATTACATCACGGTGGGAGTTTCAGCTGAAGCTTTCGGAGCGATTCGGCCGCTAACGGCTTAAAGTGGTGGGACGGCTCTTCTTCCGTAATAAAAATAAAACCGACACATATCTGCGTCCCGTCTTGCAGAATTATAAAGTCACTGCTTGTTGCAACAGGCAGCGACAAGGTAATTCGAGACGCTCCATTTCATACGACCGCCGGCGGCTCGGATTTCCGAACGGCCGGCGGTCGCATATTATACTCTGAATCACTAATAATCTAACTTTAAATCAAACATTATGTTAAAACGAATTCTGACATTTGTAACTATTGTGGCAATCGCGACAATCTGTTGCGTAGGAACTTCATCGCAGAATATCGCTCAATTGCAGGCGTCTGCCGAAAATGGCGATGCCGAGGCGATGGCCGAGTTAGGATACTGCTATCTTTGGGGAGAGGGTGTTGAAAAATCTAACGACAAGGCTTTCATGTGGATTAACAAAGCTGCTGATGCCGGTAATGCCAGGGCTGTCTACTTGTTAGGCTTTTGCTATGCATATGGCAACGGGACAACCAAAGATCTTACAAAAGCGTTTGATCTGTATTCCAAAGCAGCGGACCTCGGAAACACGGACGCAATGATTACTTTAGGCAATTGTTATGGATATGGTGAGGGCGTTCCAAAAGATCCGTAAAAGGCGTTTGAATATTATCGTAAAGCCGCCGAGCTTGGAAATGTTACGGCAATGGGCATTCTGGCTATGTGTTATGACGATGGAGATGGAGTTGCCGTTAACAAGAATGAGGCTTATAAATGGTATGAAAAAGCCGTGAATAATGGCAACGATAGAGAGCATGTGAAAAACAGATACACGGCGCTAAAATTTGCCGGTTCGACATGGACAATGAAGAATGGCGACCGCACCATCGCCGTCTACACGTTCAACAAGGATAACACCTACACGGCCAAATACACCAGCTACCTCCACGCCCCGACAGGCTGCTACTGGACATTTACTGAGACAGGAACATGGAGCCTGGACAAAGGTCTGGTGACTCCGACACCCAAAACCTTCAGCCGCCCCACAGTAAGAGTTTCACCCTCGGCAAACTGGCAGCAGAAGAAATATCCGTCGGTAATGGCGGCGATGACTCCCGGCGAATACAGCAAATTCCTGAGGGATGATGTCTCGGCGAGCGATAACCGTGTTTTCAAGATGAAGTCTGATTCGCAGATGGATGTCAAAAATTCACGCCTGACCTCCGACTACGATAACACCTGGGGTACTCTGGTGAAAAAATCAGGCCCGGCCGCTTCCTCCGGAAAGAAATCCGCCACGAAGAAAAGAAGCGGCTCGAGAAGGCGCTGATCCTGAAAAACATACAGAAGCCAACGGCCGGACGACGATTGCCCGGCCGTTGGCTTCTGATATATAAAGATTTATATGTTGGCGCGGGCCGGGAGAACGGAATCAGGCGCGTATTTGTTATCTTTGAGGGAAATTATAGAAAAGATTATGGACAACAAATTCAGAATTGAAGAGAGCCTGCGCGGCGACAGCGACCGCCCGAAGCTCGAAGAGATCTATATGACTTCGTTTCCGGCCGACGAGCGCCGCGAGTGGGCTCTTGTCGAGCGGCTTGCCGACGACCCGTCCTCGCCGATGACGATGCTGAAATTCACCGACGGCGGGGGACGTGCGGCCGGACTGCTGACGATATGGCGTTTCGACGGACTGAGCTACATAGAGCATTTCGCCGTCGACAGCAGCCGTCGCGGCTCGGGTCTCGGCTCGAAAGTTTTATCGAGGGTTGTCAAAGCCGAAATGCCTGTTCCGATTGTTATAGAAGTAGAGCCTCCCGGCGATCCCGCCTACGGGCCGATGGCTGCCCGACGGGTCGACTTCTACCGGCGCCACGGATTCACGGCGTTCGAGGATTTCGACTATGTTCAGCCGCCATACGCTCCGGGATTGAAGGAGGTGGTTCTGATGCTTATGGCTACGCGCGATGATGTAGATCCCGGGCGTGCCGCAAGCCTTATTCACCGCCACGTCTATAACAAAAAATGAACAACCAGCCGACATCTTCCCAACAGCCTTCCGTAGCGATACGCAACTATTCGTTTTTAGTCTTTTATCTGGTGGTGCTCAGCGCGCTGGGCTCGTTTGTCAACGATATGTATGCGCCGGCGCTGCCGTCGATGGCGCGGCTTTTCGGCTGTTCGGTGTCGACGGCTCAGATGGGGCTGACGATGGGCATGATCGGTCTGGCTCTGGGGCAGCTTATACTCGGGCCTGTCAGCGACAGGGTGGGGCGTAAGCCGGTGTTGGTCGGTTCAATGGCGGTGTTTATCGTGGCCGCGGTTATCAGTGTTTTCTCTCCGACGATCCACTTTTTTCTGGGTTGTCGCGTGTTTCAGGGGATAGGCGCGGCGGGTGCTTATTTTCTGGCCCGCACTATTCCTGCCGACCTCTACGGAGGCCGCGCGCTGGCGAAGCTGATGGCCATTGTTGGAGCCATCAATGGACTGGCTCCGGCGGCGTCGCCCGTCATCGGCGGCATCATAACCGACGCATGGTCGTGGAAAGGTGTTTTCTGGGTTCTGGCTGCTTTCGCGCTGGTTCTCATAGCGCTGTCGCCTCTTTCGCGGGAGTCGCTGCCGAAAGACCGCCGGTTCAAGGGGCCGTGGAGCCAGGAGTTAGGTCGCTATCTCGTTTTGCTGCGCAATAAGCCGTTTATGGTTCATGTGACGCTTAAAGGCGCGGCTTTAGGACTGCTGTTCGCCTATATATCATCATCGTCTTTCATAGTGCAGACAGTCTACGGCTTCTCGGCGACGGGCTACGGCCTGATTATTGGCGGCAATGCCTTGTTTTGTGCCGCCGGTTCGATGGCGGCGCTCCGGTTCAAGCTTCTTAAGAACGCCGGCGTAGTCGGTGCCTGGATGCTGGTTGTTGTCATGACGGCAACATGCGTCTCGCTCTGGCTGGTGAAGAATTTCTGGGTCTACGAGCTGCTGATGCTGCCTATGATGGTGGCTTTGGGCATGATTTTCACCATGAGCAACACTCTGGCCATGAACGAGGGACGCAGTTCAGCCGGAGAGGCTTCGGCGGTATTGGGTGTGTCGGGATATGTCTTCGGCGCGATAGTCGCTCCGCTTGTGGGAGTCGGCGATATGCTCCATTCGACAGCCATTGTATATGCGGTTCTGACCGTGATTCTGATTGTTGCGGCCGAAGCCTCGCGCCGGCTTCCTGCCGATCTCGGCAAATGACCGGCTATTTTTCGGCTTTCAGGACGTCGCTGTAGACTTCGAGGGTCTGCCTGGCTATCGTGTCCCAGTTATATGGGGTGAGGTCGTAGACACGGCGGCGCGGTTCCGCAAGCTTGCGCTTCAGAATCTCCGACAGGGCGCCGACGTCGCCCGCCGGGAAGAAGTCGCCGCTGTCGAGCGCGTCGAGGCGGTTGGCAGGAATCGAGCTGACGGCGACATCGAGGCCGTAGCTCATCGCTTCGAGCAATGCTATGGGAAGGCCTTCGTGGTAGCTCGGCATGGCGAAGAGGGCGGCGTGGCTCATCAGCTGGTTCAGACGGCGCCCGCGGATGAAGCCTGTCAGTACGACACCGGCTTCCGAGGCCCGCCGCTTGAGATCGGCCGAATAGGAGTCGGGATGGTCGGCGTCGCCGGCTATGGCGAGGCGATAGCCCGGTATGGCGGCGCGCTGCCAGGCTTCGATAAGATCGTGGAATCCCTTTTCCTTGACGAATCGGCCCAGAGCGACTGCGTAGCGCCCGGGGGCAAGCCCGAGGTCTTCGATATAGTCGGTCGCTGTGTCGTGAACGGGGACGTTGACGCCGTTGAAGATGAGGCGTGTGTCGGTGCGACCGTAGAGTCGCGCCTCGATGTCGGCGATGACTCGCGAGATAACGATGACAGCGTTGGAGTAACGCGCTCCCATGCGTTCGCCGCTGCGGAGCACGAAACGCGCCAGACGCCCCCATTTGGCACGGTCGTAATCGGGCCCGTGGTTGGTGGTGACGACCTTCATTCCGAGAAGGCGCGCCATAGGAGTCAGAAGAGCCGGGCCGATAGCGTGGATATGGACAATGTCGGGATGCAGTCGCCGGACTTTCAGAAGGGCGAGGAAGGTGTGGACAGTGGCTTCGAGGCTCTTGCGGCGTGGCGCGTAGACCGGGAGCAGACTGACGCCCTTATAAGAGTCGGGATGACCGGGAGCGAGATACGGCGTGCGGCAGACGACGGTGACATCATGACCCATAGCGGCCAGACGCGGGTAGAGTTCCTGACAGTGGGTCTCGACACCGCCCTGGATGTCGGGGATTCCGCGGGTGCCGACAACTGCGATCTTCATGACGGTTATTTACGCGGCTTGAGGTCGCCCTGGGTGGGATCCTGGCCGACGTCTTCCCATTTTTTGTCGAGACAGGGCTCGAGTCCGCGCATTACGCGCAACTTGTTTGTCAGAGCCCATTTCATAGGGCGGCTGATATATTTGTGCATTACAGGCGATGCCGTGCCGACCATCCAGCAGTTTTTCGGACAGTTGCGCACCTTTGCGCGCACGCGTTCGGCCTGTTCGCTGCTCCATATCTCGGAGAACGGAGCATTGTGGATATTGCCCATCGATTCTTTCCAGAACCGTTCTTCGAGACCGTTGCAGGGAAAGACTTCGCCCCAGGGGTCGATGAAGAAATTGGTTGTTCCGGCCTCGCAGGGGAGCATACGGCGTCCGCCTTCGATATAGTTGATGAGGCCCATGTTGAAATAGGCGCGGAACCACGATTTGGGGTGTTTCTCGGAGAGTTGGCGGCGAATCAGTTCGGCGAAGTCGGCGGTGACGGCGTTGCGGTTCGTTATCTCGTTGTCGTCCTTATGGAAGTAGTAGGAGTTATGGAACGCAGCTGTGGCAAACTCAAGCCCGAGGCTCTTGGCAAGGTCGTAGAGAGCCAGCATGTCGCGGGAGTTGTTGTTGCTGACCGTGCATCCGAACCCGATGTCTTTCAGCCCCATCTCCTTGAGCGTCAGCAGTGTGCGAAGACCCTTGTCGAATCCTCCCTCGCGACCGCGCAGATGGTCGTTGGTCTGGCTGAGACCTTCGATAGAGATTCTGATGCCGATTTTCGGGAACCGGCGGGCGAGCTCGATGACGCGGTCTTCGAACCATCCCGATGTAGAGATGACAATGCGCGGAGCGTGGCGGTAACATTCCTCGACAATTTCGGCCAGATCGGTGCGCACAAAAGGCTCGCCACCTGTCAGGTTGATGAACTTGAGGGGCGGAAGCGTCGCCAGATCAGAGGCTTTGATCTCTTCTTCCTTGCGAGTAGGGTATTTCCAGATGTTACACATCTTGCACTGCATCGGGCAGCGGTAGGTCAAGATGATAGAGGCATCTGTTGGTTTTGGCACTGTCATATTATCGTGAATACGCTCCTGAATTGTCTGCAAAATTACAATTTTTTTCTGACATAGCCTTATATCGGCCCCTATTGTTGGCGCAAACGTCTCTAAGAATTTGCTGATCAGACGAAAAAGAATCGGCGATCTGAAAAATGGCCGCCGATTCTTTTTTGAGAGAGAAAGGGAATGAGAATCAGGATTTGCGCGACTTGCGGGCTTCGGCGATGATGAGCCAGACAGCTACAGCCAGACCGGCGCCGCAGAGCGGGCCGACGGCCATGATCCAGAAGTCGCCCCATGCTTCGGGCGAGAACAGTGCGGGGCCGAAGGAACGGGCCGGGTTGACAGAGCAGTTGTCGACAGGGATTCCGACGATGTTCACAAGGCCGAGAGCTATACCGATGGCGAGACCGGAGAATTTGCCGAATCCGCTTTTGGGATCGGTGGCGGCCAGCACAACGAAGACGAAGAAGAAGGTAAGGAGCACTTCGGCGGCAATGGCCATGCCGGGGGTTGCGCCGGGCTGAAGGACGTTGGCGGCGATAGTGTTGACCATACCGTCGTAGTCGGTTATTCCGCCGAAGTTATAGATGCCTTCGAGTCCGAGACCCGACAGCCAGAAGAGGAAGCAGGCGCCGAGAGCGGCTCCGAGAAGCTGGGCGATGACATATCCGCAGAAATCGCGGCCGCTCAGGCCGCCTTTGATCCATACGGCGAACGATACGGCCGGGTTGACATGGCATCCCGATATGTTGCCGATGGAATAACAGAGGCATATCAGCACTAGACCGAAGCAAAGACCGATACCGAGGCCGCCGATCGACGGTCCGGCCAGAACGGCGCTGCCGCAGGCCAGCAGAACAAGAAACATCGTGCCGACAAACTCGGCGATGTATTTACGCATACTGCTCATAAATAAAAATTTTTAAGAGTTATTGTCTGTTTCTATTAATAATGACAAAAACTGGCTTAAAAAGTTTAATCAAAGTTTGAAATCACCCTGCCGTAGGAACGTACCTTCGGCTACAGTATCTGACAATTTTGCAGAATAACCACATCAAACAGCCTATTCGCGTCAAGCGCCGTGAGGCGCGGATTTTCTTCATCCCACTGCGATAGCTGTGGGCTTGAGAACCAACAATATATGCGTGCAAGCCGCGGAGCGCGCGCAGTCACGCAAACGGCGTTAGCCAAGGTCCGCGACCTGCGCTGTCGCGTTTCGCGGCGGCGCGCACTCTGTGGCTTTCCGCGATGTTGCGGGGTTGTTCGGTTTGTGGCCAATCGATTGATTGCTAATTGTTTGGCGGACGCGATGAATCGCGTCCCTACGCTCGGACAGGCCATTTGCTCGGAAGAACCCAAACAGATCATTCGCCGCCAAGCGCGGAACGCGCGTCCCGGATCACGGCAATTTACGCACGGTGTTCTTATTCGGCAATGAAGGGCTTCAGGCCTTCGACGGCGTCGGCTGCGGTTATGCGGCGGCCGCCGTTGTCGAGGTCGATGAGGACGTAGCGGTTGTTGCCCATGCCGAGCTCTTTCATGTAGGAGAGCTGGCGCAGGCCGTGGCGGCTCTCGATGCGTTCGACCATGTCGTGGTGTTCGGCTTCGGTCATGGCGTAGATGAGGTCTACACAGGCCTGATCGAGGGCGAGGATGTCGGTCGACGAGAGAATGCCGACATTGGGGGTCACGACAGGAGCGGCGTTGACTCCCTCACAGTCGCACGACACTGACATGTTGCGCATTACGTTGACGTAGGTGATATTTTTTCCGAAATGGTCGACGACAGATTTTGTCGACTCGGTCATGCGCTCCATGAATTCCTCTTCTTTGATGTCCCACTGGTCGTCCTGACCGGGCGTGGTGTGGATCCAGGCCTTGCCTACGCGGCCGTCGGCGCACCCGATTCCGATATTCTTGTTGCTTCCGCCGAAACCGCCCTGTGTGTGGCCCTTGAAGTGGGTCAGAACGACCAGAGAGTTGTAGTCGGGAAGATGTCCGCCGACCGACATCTCCTTAAACCATTTTCCGTCTTTGACGGGGAGCATCGCCGTGCCGTCTTCATCGAGGATGTCGACGGGGCAGAAAGTCCAGCCGTTGACTTTGAGCGTTTCGCGATGCTGCGGGGTAGTGTAGCGGTCGCCGTCGTAGTAGGTGTTGGTCTCGACGATAGTGGCTTCGGGCAGATCTTTAGAAATCAGAGCCTTGACCCAGTCGTGGGGGATTATGTTGGGGCCGTGCTGCTCGCCGGTGTGGAGTTTCACGGCTGTCCGGCCTTCGATATTGCCTCTGACCTGTTCGAAAGCCTTAATCAGACCCTCGGGGCCGAGCTGGCGGGTGAAATAAACTATCGATTCGTTGCCGGTGCGCTCTTCGTAAGGCACATACTTGTTTCCGTCTTTTCCCGGAACGGGCTGTGACTGGGCTGATGCGGTTGTTCCCATGGCTATGATACTTGAAATAATTATTGACAGAATTATTTTCATCGGGATATAGTTCTGATTGCCAGTGCAAAGTTACGAAAAACGGCAGACATTCCGAGCCGGAGACTGAATTTATGGATAAGTATTGTTACTTTTGCGGCAGCTTATTCATTTTCGGATAGCCGGGAAATCATTATGCGCGCCCTTTTCTATACAATCATTCTGCTGGTTATTACCGGATGCAGTTATTCGAGTGTCCAACAAGAGGCGCTCGACGAGGCGCAGCGGCTTATGGATGATGATCCGGCGGCAGCGCTGTCGAAGCTCGACGACATCGATATTTCGGAGATAAGGGATTCGGCGACTATGGCCCGCTGGGCACTCTTATACAGCGAGGCTATGGTTATCAACCGGCTGTCGGCTCCGGCTGACACTATCGTCAATATCGCCATTGACTATTACGGGCGCCACCGGCAGCAGAACGAGTATCAGAAGGCTTCGCGCCTGAAATCATTGATTACATCCGGCAAAGCCGACAATCTGCTCGCCACCTACCGTTATATTCAGAAAGAAAAGGAGTTTCTGCTCTATAAGGAACGGGCCAGACGGGAATTATATATGTTTATCGGACTGGCTATTCTTCTTGTGGCGGCAGGAATTATTATATGGCTGCGTCAGCGGATGAAGATACAGTCTTTGCAGAATGAGGCGCTTATGGCCGAAGCCTCGGGCTTCAGACAACAGGCCGACGCGATCCGGGGCGATGTCAGCCGCCTGGAGACGAAGCTGCACGGACTGCTTGAAAACCGCTTTTCGCTGATAGACTCGCTTTGCCAGACCTATTACGAGTCTCAGGGCACGAAAACCGAGCGAAAGGCTATTATCGACAAGGTGAAAAGCGAAATCGAATCGGTCAGAACCGACTCTTTTCCTGAAATGGAACGTGCCGTGAACGATTGCCGCGACAATCTTCTCGTCAGGGTTAAAGAGGCTTACGCCGACATCCGCCCTGAGGATTACCGGCTTCTGGTTTATCTCGCAAGCGGCCTCTCGACGCGGACTCTGAGCCTGCTCATCGGCGAATCGGTCGAGGTCGTCTATAAACGGAAGTCGAGGCTAAAATCGCGGCTCAGGGAATCGGTCGAGCCTGTGTGTCCCGAAATTATGGCTGTTTTCTGACCGGTTTTCCTTCCGGTCAGACTTTTTTCGCATCGTCTGGCGTATGTCTCTGCTAGCCAGTGCTTTGTCAAGGCGCGTGTCAGACTTTTGCTTTGGTGTTTCAAGGTGATGGGAAGTAATTTTGCATCAGACTTTCGGAGAACCGAAGGTCGGCAAAATCCATTCACATGAACACAAGGCTATTTATTGTAATTCTGACTGCTGTCATTATTTCAGGAACCGGTCAGGCACAGAATCAGGAGGCTCCGGACAGCCTCTCGCGTGAGCTGCAGGAGGTAGTTGTCACGGCAAAGCAACCGGCGACAAAATTGGTCGGCTCCACACTGGTATCAACTATCCCCGGTACGAATCTCGCCGGACTCGGCAATGCACTTGATGTGCTCGCCCAGTTGCCGATGATCAAGGTTGAAGACAATACCGTCAGCGTTATCGGCAAGAGCAATATCGAAATCTATATCGACGGACGACCGATGCGCGACGAACAGGAGTTACAACAGCTGCTTTCTTCCAATCTGAAGAAAGTGGAACTTCTCATGGCACCCGGAGCCGCTTATGCCAGCACAACCGGAGCGGTGCTTAAAATCACGACACGGCGTAATTTCGTGAAGGGGTTGTCGCTTACCGACCAGTTTCTACTTGAATGCCGGCGCAAATGGTCGGTTATGGATTACCTCGCCCTAAGCTATCGGGCCGGTAACTGGGAGTTCTTTGCCAATGGTACGATAAAACACTATAACTCACTCACAAAGGGGGTGACAACCAATACTCTCGTCTATAACGGAAAGGAAACTGTCGTTGGCAGCAGTCAAAGCAATTCTTTCCCCACTACGGTCGGCGTGATAAAGGCAGGATTCAACTATGCCAATGGGCCACAATCGTTTGGAGCGTATTACCGATATAACCCGGAGCGCGGTGATTTCAAAAACGCAGGCAGCGAATGGCTCGACGACAGCCCGCCAATCAGCAGTAATATAGACAAGCATATCAGGGCGCACAGTCACCTCGCTTCTCTCTATTATGAAAACACTTTTGCCGAAAAATATCTTCTTCACTTCGACGGTGATTTCCGCCGGTCAAATGAAAACAATTCCGTGGCGACGACCTATACTGATTCGTCGAATCCGGCAGTGAACTCAACAGATGAAAGGGCATCGACTCTCTGGGCGGGGAAGCTATATCTGAATTTCCCTATCGGAAAAGGAGATTTTACCGTCGGAACGCAAGACAGTTATACCCATACTTCGCTTGATTACCGCATGCTGAACGATGCCGTCAGTGAATATATCCCCTCATCACTGACCGATGCACGGCAAACTTCCGCCTCTCTGTTCGCTTCGTGGTCGCGTCTGTTCGGTAAATTTTCGCTCGCGGTTGGTGCGAGATACGAGTATGTCGATTATGACTTCAAGGTTAACGGCAAACGAGATGAAGATGTCAGCCGTCGCGATAATCTGTTGACGCCCGACCTCTCGCTCGGATATTCGTTTGACGATGAAACACAAATAAGCCTCAGTTATAAAATGGCGACCGTGAAGCCATCATATTCACAGCTTACAGGATCGCTCAGTTACACGGGCTTGCACCAGATCGAGGGTGGCAATCCGGCGCTCCACGACGAGAGGATGCACGACATTCAGCTGTTCGCCATGTGGAAAGGCTTCATGGTGCAGGCTGATTACACCCGTTCGCTGGATACGTATGCTTTTGTCAAGCAGGTATATCCCGCCGATAATCTCCAGCTTCTCATGCATCCTGTCAATATCGACGTTTCGGCATTGAATCTCTATCTTGTCTGGAGCCAACCCATACGCCGATGGACTCCGAATGTTACGGTCGGTATGTATAGGCAGTGGTTACAGCTTGATAATCACCGATACGACAAACCGATATTCTCTTATTATTTCGACAATACTGTTTCTTTGCCTCACGGATGGCTCATTACGGCCAACATAAACGGCAGTTCGCAGGGCGATATGCACACCAACCGATTCGCTGCCTCATGGTTCACAATGGATGCGTCGGTCGGCAAGACATTTCTTGACAGATCGCTGACCGTCAAGCTGTCGGCTACAGATATATTCAATACCTCGAACAACGGCTGGACAATGGACACGTTCGGAGTCTTTGTCGACAAACGCCAGAGCTACGACCGCAGAGGTGTCTCCCTCGCCGTCACTTATAATTTTCAGCCGCGCAAGAGCAGATATAAAGGATCGTCGGCCGCCGAAGCCGAAATGAAACGACTTTAACAACAGCTTGTCATACACGGAAAAGCCTCGACAGCGATGCCGGGGCTTTCCTTATGGGGGATATTCTGCTCTCAGAGGACGGCGAGAATCTGGTCGGCGTGGATCTTCGTCTTGATCTCTTTCGGCCCGAAGATGCGCGTTATCCGGCCGTCGGGGCCGATGAGGAATGTAGTGCGGAACGTGCCCATATACTTGCGGCCATACATCGATTTCTCGCCCCATACGCCCATCTGTTCCTGAAGGCGATGGTCGGTGTCGGCGATGAGGGGGAATGGGAGGTCGTGGGCCGCGATGAACTTCTTGTGGGAGGCTTCGGAGTCGCTGCTGACTCCGACGATTCTGTAGCCTTTGGCGGCGAGCGCGCCGATATTGTCGCGCAGCGAGCAGGCCTCGGCCGTGCAGCCCGACGTGTTGTCTTTAGGGTAGAAATAGAGCACAAGATTCTGTCCGGCGAAATCCGACAGCTTCACCTCGTTGCCGTTCTGGTCGACGCCCAGCAGTTCGGGCGCTTTGTCTCCGATATTCATAATGTTCTGTTTTTAATCCAGCTCAAAGGTAGCGAAAAAATCGGAAGTAAAACCTGTCCGACACAGTTTTCACTTCCGAAAATTAGATTGTTTGAATTGCATATAAGTCATATAAAAGCTTGGCTGAATGGCGGATTCTTCATGCCTTTGTAGGTGAATCACAGAGAAGTGTAAAAATCCTTTCGCATTATGAAGACGATAATAGTCCTTATTGGTATCCTCATCATGTCGACAACCGCTTCCCTCCGGGCCGCGACGGCAGCCGACAGCATCATCGGCGACTGGTTCGCCCAGATCGACATTCCCCAGAACGAATTGACAATTCTGATGGAAATCAACATCGCCGACAGCGAAAACTGCACGGTCAAATGCACGTGGACAGGCGGCTTTCCCACCGAGGAAGAGTCGGGTAAAGCCAAATACCGTTTCGACGGCAAGCAGCTCACAGTGACATTCCTCAATGAAGAAGAGCGAATTGCCACAGACAATATTTTCGGACTCGAAAACGTTTACGACGTCAGTCTCGCTCCCGACCGCCTCGTCATTCTCAAAAACCGGCAGTTCCGCGGTGTCGATGTCAACTTCGGCCGGGGGTATCAGAACCGCGGCTTCGCTAAGATAATCTTCGGCGACTGATAGCCGGGCGAGATTTCGTATGTCAAATAATTTCAAGAACGATAAATTCAACGGACTTATCGGAGGGGGCTTCAATTATGACCGGTCAAAATTCGGAGATACGTCGGACCACTCTACCCAGCCCTGGATGGATGCCTCGGTGCAGTATGCCTTTAACGGCCGGAACTCCATCAGCGCCGATTTCCATCATGCCACATGGACGCTCGCTTCGTCATACAGAAGCACGGCCGTCATTCAGTCGAACCCTCTTTTCAGCTATACAGGCAATCCCGACGTCAGCCCATATAAGAGTTACGACCTCAGTCTGAGATATGTCTATATGCCCGACAACCGGTTTAATTTCGCGGCATTCGGCAACAGCGGGCTTATCACCGACCGCTATGCCTACGTCTATATGGCTTCGCCCGACGGCGTTCTGCGCACAATCAGGCAGAAGGGCGTCGGAAACTTCTATAATCTGCTTTACGGCGTTCAGGGCACGGCGAGGCTGCTCGGCAACAGCCTGATGATCAACGGACAGGTTGCCCATCGCATTGTGCGCAACGGAGCGCCTTTCGACTGGACGCGACAGCGCGTGCTCTGGTATCTTCAGGCCTTCTGGTATGTCGGAGACTGGAACTTCGGTTTGCAATATCAGTCGCCTCAGGAATATTGCGACGGATATGTCAACGGCGCATGGATTAAAAACAAAAGCGCCTATACGGCAATCGTTGGGTGGGGGAACTCATCGTGGAGTCTCCAGGCCCGGCTGACGAACCCGTTCCGCTGGAACTGGAACGCCGGAACGTCGGAAACCACAAGCCAGAGCTACGATGTCAGCAAGACATTCTACAACGTAAGCTACCACTGCTATGTCCTTGTCTCGGCCACCTATACGTTCGGCTTCGGCAAGAAAATACAGCGCGGCAACGAAGCGTCGCAGCAGATGGGAACCTCGTCGGGCATCCTGCAATAACCGTCCGACGTCAGAATTCGAACTCTTCGAGAGTCAGAGTGGCGACCTTTTCGATCTCGGGCACGAGACGCTTGAAGTGGGCGGACGACATGTGAGCCTTCAGCGAAGCCCGGTCTTTCCATGTCTCGTAAATCACCAGACGGTCAGTGCTGGTCAGCGAACCGAGAAGGTCATAATCAACGCATCCCTTGTCGTGGAGCGATAACTCGACAAGTTCCGTTGCCAACTCGATTGCTTTCTTGCGGTTTTCTTCGGTCTCGGCGATGAGACCACAGTTAAGTCTGATCATAGTTTTTTATAATATAAAGGTTGAGACCCGGATTTTGTTCACCGCGGGTAGGGCGATGTTCACTTGTCGCCATTGCGAAGTCTGCTTTTGTGAATTACGGTCAGTCCTCCTGTTCGTAATAATATGAATAGTCGATACCTTTCATAAAGGTGTCGCGGTCGTTTATCTTGTCAGTAAGTGCTGACCGAAGCAAATCGGTTATAGCAGTGGCGTCGGCAACGCTACGGGTTATAGATTCGAGGTATTTACGTTTGTCGACATGGCTCCAGTCAATGCACTGTCGCAGATTTTTCTTCAACATGAGGTCGAGCCAGATGCGGGTTGCGCGACCATTGCCTTCCCTGAACGGATGGGCGACATTCATTTCAACATATTTATCAATGATATTCTCGAACGAATCTTCCGGCATACGTTCAACATCAGCCAAGGTCTGACCCAGATATTGAGCCATCGCGAACTGAAAACCGGCCTTAGCTATATTGACAGTTCTGATCTGTCCGGCGAAATCATAAAGACCTCCGAAAAGGTAAGCATGAATCTGCTGCAATCCTTTCACCGTGCCGACCTCGATACTGTCGATAAGGCTGCTCTCAAACAAAGCGTAAGCCTTCGACCGGCTTTTGCCGTCAATGCTCTCGTCGCTGTTGGTGAACCATTCAATGAATCTGGACGCCTTATTGTTTGGGAAACTCTTCGCCAAAGCTATGACACCGGCATTATCAAGTACATCGGTTAGACGGCGTTTCCCGTCCGGAGCAAGAAGCTTCAACTGGTTAGTGCTGCTAACCACTTCATTGCCTTCGTTGCGGAGCTTGGTTTTCAGGTATTTCCAGTAATTGCGGTTCTTGGCATAATCATCCTGTGCGTTGAGCACCCCGACAATATCAAGCACCGAGAACCACCATTTGGCACCTTCTTCATCCCAGACAGCCCTCACTTCGCGGTCGTCAAAGAATCGTATCGATATTTTCTGCACTTCGCCCATAGCTTAATTGTGGATTCCTAAAAATCATCGTCAATCCGATGTAACTCCAAAATGACATTTATTTGAGTTTTGATTGCTGGAGTATGTAGTTGAAGGAATATCCTCGGTCAACGAGTGTGTGAGGAATAATGACGTACTTCCAGGGCTTGCCGCCATTTTGGGCGGTAAATTCAGTGGCGCGGCGGCAGAACTCACGGGCGGCTTCTGCCTTGGCTTGCACGTCCGGGTCATTGACATCTTTCTCGGCTTTGGTTTCGCACATATAGATAGCGTCGGCGGTTTCCACAATGAAGTCAGGCTCATACTTCTTCGCTCCGCTCGACCAGTATATGTTGAACTGATTAGGCACAGGACGAATCCATTTGAGGACTTCGTTGTTGGTTTCGAGTATGAACGCGAAATCAAGTTCGGTAGAACTGTCGAAACGATATTTTGTATAGTAGGACTTTTTGAAGCCTACATATACAAATTTCACAACGGCAGATTTTTGAGCTGGTACCGGCTCGTGAAAATCCAAAGTGCCCCAGTTATTGACTATGATGCTTTGGTCGAGAATTTTGGAGAACGGAAGCACTTTATTGATTTTGAACTCTCCCGGAATAATGCGGTAGTGTTCTTTCATCTGCTTATAAATATTGTCTGCAAGGCTCTGTTTGAAAGCATGAACGCGCTCGTTCAAATCATCTTCTGTAATGCCGGGGGCTTTGTTGCGGATAGCATCGACAGCCTGTCCGACGAGCTTATAAAGCAAGTCGGAAACTTCGTCATAATCAACATCGTCGAAGTCAATCAGCGAAGTAATGAGTTGTTCAACGGCAGGTCGTTTAGAGCTGCCTGACTTACCGGCGATAACCTCGAAGTCAGTAGAATCGTGCAGCCCTTGACGGATAATTTCACGATGCAGTTCATCGAGATTATAGCCGTTGGAGGTGTCAAGGTCAAAGTCTTCAAAGATAGCCTTGACATTTTGCTGTTCAACAACGATGCGCGGTATCTCGATAACATTATTCTTGTAGTCCTCGACTACAATATTGATAACTTCATCGACCTGTGCAATTTGTTCGGCAGCATCTTGTTCGGCGAAAAGGCTATCTTTGACACTCTCCTTGATAGTTGCGATAGCTTTTTCGCGGAGTTTCTGTTTGACCTCTTGCTTTTGGAGGTCACCAAAAGAAGCAACGCCTTCGGCGGCGATGTTGGAAATAGCATATTCAATGGCTTTGCCAACCTGGGTTACATAGTGCTTTGACTTTTCGCTGATTTCACCCTTGACTTTTTCGATTTGCTTCTGTATCTTCTGCTCGGTAGATGTCGGAGTGGTTTCCACTCGACCGCCTTGGTCGCGCTCGTCTCGGTCTTCAAGCTCGATAAAGGAAACACGTTTGAGAAGCGAATTGCCCTTGTTAGCTTCGTCGATTACTTTCTGGAAATTATCGTGAGCAATAACGGTGAGAGTGTCAACGTCCTTATTGCCGGTGCGCTGACCGCCGTAAGGCAAGCGCAGACCGCGTCCGATAGTCTGCTCAATGAGGACAGCCGCGTTTGAGGCTCGGAGCGGTATAATCGTGTAAAGATTATTTACGTCCCAGCCCTCTTTAAGCATATTTACGTGTACGACAATTTCAATCTCGTTGTCGGGCGATTCGAGAGCGACAAACTGACGCTCGATGTCTTCGTCCTTTTTCGAGCTACTGTCTATACGCAGAACCTTGCCTTTGTATGCACCGTGGTAAATACGGTCGCTCTGCAACAATCCCTCTACAGCTTTGGCGTGGTTAATGTCACGACAAGCCACGAGGATAAACGGTTTGACTACCGGACGTCCGTTCTGCTTGGCATACATCTCAATGGCGAGCCTTGTACGCTCATGGCAAGTGATTCCGTCCTCAAGTTTGATAATTTCTATTTCGTCGGGGGTGAAATTGTCCTTGTTGAAGTTACGGGCTTTTGCGATTGCCGGATTTTTGACATACAATCCATCGTCGAGCGCTTCTGCGAGGTTATATTCAAAAATAATATTCTTGAACGCACGTCCTTTCTCGTCGAAAGGTGTTGCAGTCATTTCTAAACCGAGAACCGGGCGAAGTTCATTGATAGCACGTTTCGAGGCATCAGCGTGATAGCGGTGAGCTTCGTCCATGAGAATAACAAGGTCGGGGAGCGAAGCGAGATAGTCGAAATATGACTGGCCGAGATATTCCGACAGTCGGCGCATACGTGGCAATCCTTTTTTACCCTCTTTGCTATCCTTGTTGAATTTCGATATATTGAAGATATTGATCTCGACATCAGAGAAAAGACTACCCGTGCGCTCATTATAGGTTTCGCCTGTAACGATGCGTGGAGGCGCGGCGACAAATTCACTAATGCCCTTGAATACGTATTTTGAATAGGATTCGTCGCCGAAATCTCTAATCAATTTCTCGTATAGTGTGAGGTTAGGAGCAAGAACGAAGAAGTGCTTGATTCCCTTTTTGAGATAGAGATATGCGATGATTGCACCCATCAGTCGGGTTTTTCCGATGCCGGTGGCGATGGAAAAAGCAAGTGAGGGGAAGTCGCGGTCAAAACCTTTGACCGTCGGCACGATTGACTTCACCTTTGCAAGTTCGGCAGTTATAAACATTTCGAGCATATCCGGATCAGTCGGAGGTTTTTGCAAAGAGAGTTTATCAGTCAGACGGGCGGTAAGCTCCAACGCATTTGCCAGCGGTTTGCGTAGCGAAAGCCTTTGACGTATATAGTTAACCTGTGTGTCCATGGTGTTGCATTATTTGAGTTTTGACTCAATTTCTTCTATTGTCGGCAAGGTACTCTTGAAATTCTCCGGCAACAGTTTGTCAAGTTGATACTGGGAAATGCCTATAGGCAAATTGTATCCCTCTAATGAATATTGGGCCAACACATTATCCTTAGTCTTGCAGACGAGCAGCCCTATCGTAGGATTGTCTTGCTCTGTTTTCAAAAGATGGTTTACCGCCGTCACATAAGTGCCGAGTTGTCCGAGGTGCCCCGGCTCAAATTTTGTCACTTTCACCTCTATCACGCAGTAACAACGCAGTTTGAGATTGTAAAACAGCAGATCGGTGAACTGTTCCGTATCGCCTACTTTCAGGCGATATTCTTTCCCTACATATGCAAAACCTTCCCCCAATTCCAGAAGGAACCGGGTAATCTCAGAAAGCAACGCGTCTTTGAGTTCCCGCTCCTTGTAGGTATCTGTCAGGTTTACGAAGTCAAATATATAGGGATCTTTAGTCAGTTCTTGGGCAAGTTCACCGGCAGGTTGTGGCAACTGTATATTGAAATTGCTGACCGCCTTTCCTTGACGCAAATGTAGATCTGTGTCAAGCATATGGTCAAGCACAGCTCTTGACCATCCTTTCGCTACGGCCTCTTTAGCATAGAAGAATGCGATTTCCGGGCGTTGTGAATATCTATCAATCAATAATTTATGATGGCCCCATGGCAGGCGGAATAAATTTGCCCCAAGCTGAGGCAAATTTGGAGCAAGAGACTTCTCCGCAGCCTGAAGGGAATTCTGAATCGGAGATTCTGCCTCAATTAGGGGCAAAATCTCACGATACATTCTATAAAAGTCACGAATATAATATAAGTTCCTGGGCGAAAATCCATTAGCTTCGGGTAGAGCGGCTTTTAAATCGCGACTGAGAGTATTGAAGAATCTGCTTCCATATCTGTTTTCGTCCTGACGCTCCACTATATCACGTCCCAAAGACCAATAGAATTTCAGCAATTCTTCATTGACTGAAACCGCGGCTTTGATTTGAGAAGAACGATAACGTCGGGATAAATCCACAACCCACTCGGTATAATCGTTGTCAAGAATCAGTTTGCTCATAGGTTGAAATGATTTGGTTCCTACGACTGTTCGGATTCACTGTCGGACAAGGGATTCTCTTCAAGCTCCGTATCATCCCGATCATCATCGGCAATGTCAGGGACTGACACAATGTTAAGAGAGTAGTCGTTGTGGTCGAATTCGCAGGTATCGAGAAGGACTTTGGGGATTTTTTTGATGGTGATGTTAGAGAACTTGTTGCGGCACTCCGGTTGAAATTTGGTGCAGCATATAAGCAGTGATTCATCTTCACCCAACTGATCGTGAATTGTTTCGAGCATTTCAGTGGTAATAAGTTGGGTTGTGGTATAGATGAAGTCATGCTCTGAGCTGTGCCCCTGCTTCCAATACAGCTCTGCGTCGGGTGAGAAAGTGAAGCCCTGATGTTTTGCCATTGCGGCGGCAAGCATATCGGCATTGTAATCCTTATTGATTACAAGGTTGCCGTATTTGTCCTTGTTGAGAAGGCTCGGTGCAAGTTCGTAGAACTTGAAGCCGCCGCCCCCTTGCCAATTAACGGATTTAGAAATGCCGCCCTGTTCGCCTTCAATTACTTTCTTCATACGAGTGACACAATGAGTATATGCATGCTCCCCTAACTCAACACCAATCCATCTTCGGTTCATCTTGTGAGCGACGGCGACTGAGGTACCACTGCCAACAAAACTATCTAAAACAAGGTCTCCGGGGTTTGTAACGGCACCTATTAGTACTGAAATGAGCATTTCAGGTTTGGGATAATCAAAGCTATCCTTACCGAATAAAGCAGTACTCTCTAAAGTTGCATCTTCATATGTGCTCATATTATAATGAGCAACGCTTAAAAGATTTTTCATTTTTTTAGGTTCGCCACCTCGTTTAACGTGATTAGGTCGGAATGGGATTTTACTAATTATAATTTCTTCGCCATTCTCAACTATCTCATTAAGCCTTTGTTGAGAATACCTCCATTCGCCCTCTAATCTAAAATCCGAAACATTACGACCATCTTTGATCTCTAAAGTATCGAGCAATTTAGTGTAAATTGCACCTCCTGACATATCTTGCGGTTCAATAATAGCATCAGGCATATTAAATTTAACATATCTGGCGGGAAACGTCAAAATTGAACGACCATTCCCTGCATTGTTAAATGGATACTTTTTCCCTGCTGTTGTTGTCCCGTAGATAAAAGGAGTGGAAATATCTTTATTCTTTACATAAGCTAATACATATTCAGTTATTGAACCCATATTAGATAAAAAGGAGGGTTTCTTTTTCTTCTCCCAAACAAGCGTACCTGCATAATTTTTACGTCCAAATACTTGATCGCATAGAACTTTAAGGTAATGTGCCTCATCGTCATCGATACTGATAAACATTACTCCGTCTTCAGTGAGTAATTTATTAAGCATCTGAATACGGGGAAGCATTAAAGACAACCATTTTGAGTGTTCCAAGTTGTCATCATAATGCTCAAAGGCAGAGCCAGTATTATAAGGAGGATCTATGTATATACACTTCACTGCTCCGACAAAGTTTTCTTCGAGTGCGCGAAGCGCGAGAAGATTGTCGCCGTGAATAAGCATATTACCCGGCCACGGTTTCCCATTGGGGAGAGTCCCGGTTTCGACCTCCCCAAAACTATATTCCGGGGTGTCAAGTAGCAGACGTGGCTCAATGGCAAGTGGCTCGTCCTCCTTACCAATCCATGTAAGCTCCAATTTATTTATCTTGTTCAGCGCCATTGAGAATATTATTTGCTAATTGGTATTCATATCTAATTAATTCCAAATAAGAAGTTTCAAATTCTTCAAAATGGTATTTTTTAATAAGCTGGTTTAAGTAAGAAGACATATTTATTGAGTCTGACTTATAATCTGCCTGTGCTATTATGGACCAAATCCTATTTTTCTCCAGCATTGTTCCTCGTTTGGAAACCATATACGAGTTTACCTTTTCTTTTATTTCATCTCGCGATACGTCAAAATCTAAAGAATAATAGAATTCAAGGTCAAATAGAAAACAGATATATCTCTTAGTAAAAATGTCTAATGTAGTAATAAACTGTATCTCCTTAGGTAAATTATGCCCTATTAATGCAGCTATTACCGAGGCTTTAGCGGTATTAACGTTATTAAAACATTCAGATATTAAACTATTATTAGCGTCATGTTTGCCGAATATAAATTTATCAACTATATCAAACCTTAGAACTTCTCCTAAATTTATTATTTCTCGTTTTAATAAATTGAGCCAATCTAAACGAGAATGATATTGTATAGTCTTTATCTGAATATCACGATTTTGATTGTTTTGATATTCACTCGCGTCTCTATTATGTTTGTTCTGCCGATTATTGCAGATTATCGATATACTTGTAATGATTATCATTACAGCAGAAGCAATTGCACTGACGGCAGTCCAATCAACGTAGCAAAGAATCATACTATCCTCCAATGAAAGGTTATTAACTTGGTTTGTTCAATCTTTTGGGCGAGCATGGCTTCTACTTTTGAGAGTAGTTCTTCTTTTTTTAAATCCACATCGTCCTGGGCTTGATAAAGATTGAGGCGTTTTTCGCTGCGCCGCTTTTCGAGGTCTTTTATAAGACGTTGCAGACGCACTTTTTCGTCAAGTCGCGAAGTTTTTTTGCTCTCGCTTTTGCGGAGCTTGATTTCTGCGTCGAGATCGCGCAGTTCTTTCTCAAGACCTCCCTTTACGTCTTCGGCCCAGTTGTCGAGTTTCTCCATTTCTTCTTCGAAAAACTTGTTATTGCGCTCGGCGTTTGCGGTTGTAATTTCCGCACGTTGGGCGGAAATTACAACCGCAAGCGATGCGGCGATTTCGGGGCGGACGCGATTAATCGCGTCCGTACAATCCGAGCCGGGAAGCCGAAGCATATACTCGGCGATGTCAGGGGGGACAATTTCCCCCTTGTCGGTGATACAGGCGTGGAGAAGAACGTCTTCTTTCTCGAAAGATTCAATTGTCAGTTGCTCGACTGTTAGCCATCCCGACTGCCCGACAAGTTGCTTGATAAGCGCGACGTTGAGCGGTGAGCTGCTGTAATCGAGTGTAATTTCCGAGATTGGCACAGGTGCAGTTTTCAGCCCCGTTAGCATATATTGGGCGAGTGGGTCGCCGATACGGTATGGACGCACATCATCGGCTAACGTGGTTATACGACGGTGTTCTGAGCCTACCATCTTATATTTGGTGGAGGAACCGCGGCGCCAATTCACAATTCCGTTATCGACAAAAGTGTGAACTATAAACGAGTGGTCGGCATCGTTGAAGTCAGCTTGGTCAGCGAAGTAGCTGCGGGAGAGTTGCCAAAGGGTTTGCTCGAATTGATTGAGATTGTAGCGCGTTTCTGCAAGGTCGCTTCGAAGTTTCTGCTTAACCGATTCGTCAAAGTTCTCCAAAAGAGTTGTGCGGGCTTTCAGCATCTTGTCGGAAATCTGCTCTTGCAGTTTCTCTTGCAGAGCGTCGAAAGCCTCCTTAATCTCTTTGGGCGAGCGGCATAGTTGATAAATCTGTGCTATGCGTTTTTCAAAATCAACACCGTTGCCGATTGCTCCGAGAACTTCATCGGAAGCGCCGAATACGCCATTGAAAAGCTGAAACTTCTGGTCGAGCAATTCATAGACGCGGACATCGGCGGCATTGGCTTTATTGAGGAAGTTGATAACGACGACATCGAAGTTCTGACCGTAGCGGTGGCAACGCCCGATGCGCTGCTCGATACGCTGTGGGTTCCACGGCATATCATAGTTGACGACAAGCGAGCAGAATTGCAGATTGATACCCTCTGCAGCTGCTTCGGTAGCAATCATGATGGTTGCCTCGTCGCGGAAGTAGTCAACGAGAGCTGCGCGTTTGTCGGCGGTT